>CAJICA010000211.1_pt1 | contig 12618 bp, 13 predicted proteins | sample 9199501 | NCBI WGS metagenome assembly CAJICA01 (sample SAMEA7708319, study PRJEB35096) | sediment metagenome | biome: marine neritic benthic zone biome [ENVO:01000025]; feature: sediment [ENVO:00002007]; material: shallow marine sediment [ENVO:03000034] sea grass bed [ENVO_01000059] ... | reverse complement strand
GCATGGCCCATGGCTTCATCACCCTGCGGGACGACACCGAACTCCAGTACTTCATATCGGCCCCGTATGTGCCCGAAGCGGCAATGGGCGTTCGCTGGGACGATTCGTTGATCGGTATCGACTGGCCGCTGCAACCGACAACAATGTCGGATCGCGACGCAACGTACCCGGACCTTTCAGGATAAACCTTCGGGGGCTAGGCGCGGGCGACCTGCTTCGGCTCATGATGGAGATCCGAGAGATAGGCGCGGATCTGTTCCAAGGTGACGCGCCGCGGGTCGGCGCCACGGCGCACCGACTTCGTCCAGTCGACGATCGATGCGAGCGAGTCATCCATGTTCCAGATCGGCGCCCAACCGAGCGCGCGGTTGGCCAGGTGGCTGTCCAAGGCAAGATAGGAGTCCTCGTGAACATGAGGCATAGGATCACTGTCCCAGCCGCCGTGCCATCCCCACTCGCTGCACAACTTGTCCGTCACCCAGGCGACATCGCACGCCTCATCGGACGCCGGCCCGAAGTTGTAACCGCTCGCATGGGTGCCCGGGTTGGTACAAAGCGACTCCGCCAACAGGAGATAGCCCCGGAGAGGATCCAGCACATGCTGAAATGGCCGGACGGCCTGCGGATTGCGGATGCGCGGTCTGCGCCCCTCGCCAACGGCGCGGAGAATATCGGGCACCAGGCGATCCTGTCCGTGGTCGCCGCCGCCGATGACGTTACCGGCACGCGCCGAGGCGAGGGCTGGCGCGGCGACGGCGCCATCGAAAAAGGATTGGCGGTAGGCGGCGGTCGCGAGTTCGGCGCAGCCCTTGCTCGCGCTGTAGGGATCGTTGCCGCCGAACCGGTCGGCCTCGGTGAAGGCCCCCCGTCCGCCGGTATTGGCGTAGCACTTGTCGCTGGTGACCACGACGGCGGCGCGAAGACCGTCGCGGTCCCGACACGCATCGAGCACGCGCACGGTGCCCATCAGGTTGACATCGAAGGTGCCCACGGGATCCGCGTAGGACGCGCGGACGAGAGATTGGGCGGCCATGTGAACAACGATCTCCGGCGCCGCTTGGTCAAATGCCGCGCGTAGGCGCCGTTCGTCACGGACATCGCCAACGCCCTGATCAACAAGCTCGTGCAGCCGCGCCCGCGCAAACAAGCTTGCCGGCTCCGCCTCCAGAGCATAGCCGGCGACCTCCGCGCCGAGTTCCCGCAGGAGCAAACACAGCCACGCACCCTTGAAGCCGGTGTGGCCGGTAACGAGAACCCGGCGGCCGGCCCAGAAGGAGCTGCTCAATCCCAGTTTCTCCAGGGTGGCGAGCCGTCCAGCCACAGCTTGTTCAGGGTCGACTGGTCCCGCAGCGTGTCCATGCACTGCCAGAACCCGTCGTGGCGGTAGGCCATAAGCTGGTCGTCGGCGGCCAGACGCTCAAGCGGCTCGTTCTCGAGGGCGGTGTCGTCCCCGTCGATGTAGTCGAGGACGCGTGGTTCAAAGACAAAGAAGCCGCCGTTGACCCAGGCCTCGGCCGAACGGGGCTTCTCCGCAAAGGTCGTCACCTGATCCTCTTCCAGATCGAGGGCGCCAAAGCGGCTCGGCGGGCGGACGGCCGTTACCGTGGCCAGCTTGTCATGGGATTCGTGAAAGGTGAGCAGTCGATCGATGTTCAGATCGGCGACCCCGTCACCGTAGGTCAGCATGAAACGCTCGCGGCCGATCAGCGATGCTAAGCGCCGGACCCGGCCGCCGGTCTGCGTGTCCAGTCCGGTGTCGACGAGGTGCACGCACCAATCCTCGATATCACCGTTGTGGATCACCAGGTCGCGAGTCTTGGTGTTCACCGTGACGTCATGGCGGTGGAGGTGGTAGTTGACGAAGTAGTCTTTGATCACATGACCTTTGTAGCCAAGCGCGACGCAGAACTCGCGGAACCCGTAGCGCGCATAGCACTTCATGATGTGCCAAAGAAGCGGCCGGCTGCCGATCTCGACCATGGGCTTGGGAATCAGCGTCGTGAATTCTTGAAGACGGGACCCTAGCCCGCCCGCCAGAACGACTGTCTTCATGTGTATGTCCGGTCTTGGCGCTGTCGCACGGCCCCTTGCCCATACGGCCACGGCTTGTCGCCATGTCTCGTACTCTTAACTTTGACCCGGCAACGAGCCGGGTCGTTCCTCGCCGCCATGCCAGGGGACTGAATGCGCAATTGCCGGCGCCTGAGCAAACGCCCCTGCGGGGCTTTGCCTAGTCCAAGCTTCTAAGGATCGAATCGCTTCGGCTCAACCACTCTCGGGTGAAGCCCCATCGGGCCGACTTCTAGTCGCCCCCGGAAATCCAGGCCAGAGTCTGGCGCCAGAGCCTGGCGTAACCGGCCCAGGCGGCGAATTCCGGCGGGAGCCAGTGGGGGCCGATGTCCGACGTCCAGGCGACGACGCGGCCGGTTCCGTAGGTTCCGGTGACGAGCAGCGGGTGGCCGCCCTCCTCGTCCGGCAGTTTGGCGAGGAGCTGGGCGTCACTGCCGGGCTTGACGGTGACCTCGTTGACACCGAGGAGCGGCGGCCAATCGCGGCCGAGGCCTGCCAGGATCGGGTGATCGTCCGGGCCGAGAACCTGCGGCTGAAAGCCCTCCGGCAGTTCGATGCGGTCGTCGACGGGCAATAGGTCGACGGGCAGGACATCGGCAACAGGGGTGCCGCGATACCGGGCCGACCCGTTGATGCCCTGGAAGCTCAAATAGCCGCCGACTTTGAGCAGACCGCCACCGGCACCAACATATTCCCGGATCAGCTTCAGCCGATTTGGAATGCGCTTGCTGTGCAACCAGACGTCGGGATGCAGGAGGATCGTATTGGCGCCGATGTCGCTGACAATGATGGCGCGATAGGCTTGCAGCCCTTCAAGCGTCATCGGGAACTCGGCGGCGGCCTGATGCGCCGGCATGTAGGTGAGGTCGAAGGGGCTGTCGGCTAGGGCCTCGACCAAAGGCTCCGCGCCAAGGTGAAATGTCGTGCTGCCGAAATGGTCCCAACCCTTGTAATGCGTGGCGTTGGTCATCCATGACTCGCCGACCAGCAGGACCTTCGTCTTGTCAGGCATCACTTCCTCCCATGGCCTGCTGGCGGTGCGCAGCCGAAAAGACGCTGCGCGGGTTATCCACCAACAGTGTGTCGATCTGCGTGTCCGTTACGCCGTGACGGCGAAGCCGCGGCACAAAGTGGCGCAGTACGTAGGCGTAGCCAAAGCCGCCGTAGTGGGTGAGCATCATCTTTAGAAAAACGTCCTGTGACAGCAAGATGCTGGTCAGGAAGCCCGCGTCGACGAGGACCTTGATGGCACTGGCGTTTTCTTCATCGCACGGGCTCTGGGCGTCCTGATCGGCATAGTAGTAGTCCATGCCGATCATGTCGTATTCGATGAACGCGCCGCGGGCAGCCAGACTTGTTTGATAGTCCGGATCGCCGCCGCTCGGGTTCATGTGGCAAAGCACCGTATGCCGGAGGTCACCGCCCTCCTCGGCGATGACGTCGAGCACGCGGTGTGCCAGGCGCTCCCAACCCGGCAAATGAATGGATAGCGGAAGACCCGTTGCGGCCTGGGCCAGGGCTGCGCCGCGCAGCGACTTTTCTTCGGCCGCGGTGAAATCCTTGCTGATGCCGATTTCGCCGATGATGCCGATCCGGATGCCGGTGTCGCCGACACCCTCCCTCGCCTCACCCGCAATCTCATCCGCGATATCCTGCTTGCTCATATCGTTGAACCGAGGGGGATTGGACGGCTCAAGATAATAGCCAGCACCCATCACGACATTCAGGCCCGTTCGTTCGCTGATATCGCGCAGTATGCCGGGGCTGCGGCCGATTCCGCGGTTCGTCGGGTCGACGACGGTACGGCCGCCCAGGTCGCTGTATTGCCGGAGCTCGGCAACGGCCAGGTCGACATCCACCAGGGTGCAGTTGTCGCGGTTGACGAATGGGTCCATCCGCAACTCACCGAGGATGCCCATCCCGACCGGCTGATCGGTCAGGAACATGCGCGCAGCACAGTCAGGGCAATGCCACCAACTGCTCGCATCGATGACGATATGCTCGTGCATCATGGTGACGCCGAGTTGGTCCACGGCGATCGGTCCGCGCACGGTCGTTACCGTTCCGCTTTCGATCCCGATGCCGCTGTCTGCCATGCCTATTTACGGGCCTGCTGGGCCGTCCTGAAGAGCCGCGTGTTGAGCCAGATGGCCGCGAGGATGATCGCCCCCGTCACGATCTGCGTGAAGAACGGCGAGATCTTCGCCAGGATCAGGCCGTTGCCGATGACAGCAATGGTCAAAGCGCCGAGCAGTGTGCCGATGATCGTGCCGCGTCCGCCGAATAGGTGGGTGCCGCCCAAGACAACCGCGGCAATCACCTCGAGCTCAAACCCGACCGCCGCATTCGAGGACCCGCTCCCCAGGCGGGCGGCGATGATGATCCCGCCGATGGCCGCCGCCACGCCGGACATGATGTAGACCGACATCGTGTACCGGCGGACGTTCACGCCGGCGCGGCGCACTGCCTCGGCGTTGGCACCGATCCCGGTGATGTACTGGCCGTAGGTCGTGCGCGTCAGAAGCACATAGCCGCCGATGAGAATCAGCAGCGCAATAATCGCGGGAAGCGGGATGCCGAACACCCAGCCCCGTCCGATCTGCACGAACAGACTGTCGGACGCGATAGGGATCGAGAAGCCCTTGGTCAGTAGCAGCGCCAGGCCGCGGACGGCGCTCAAGGTCGCCAGGGTGACGATGAAGGCGGGGATCCCCTCATAGGCCGTGAAATAGCCGTTGATCGATCCGATGATCGCCCCGACGCCGAGCATCAATACGACAACGACGGGCCATGGTATCCCCGCCTGCAAGGCGATAGCGGCCAACGCATTGACCAGGGCGAGGGTCGACCCGACAGATAGGTCGATCCCGCCAGTCGTTATGACGAAGGTCATGGCTGCGGCGACGATCAGCATCGGCGCGCTCTGCCGGAGCAGGTTGAGGAGGTTGGTGTCGGATAGGAAGGCGTCGGTGCCGAGGGCGAACACCAGGCAGATGATGGCAAAGAACGCGGCGATGCTGAGCACCGGCGCATGACGGATGACAAGATCCTGATATTGGCGGCCCGATCGCGCCGAAGTTGGCAGGTGCTGGGTCTCAGTCGCCATGCGCTCGCTGTCCGGTCTTGGCGGCGATCTCGCCGCCGACGATTAGCTTGACCAAATCCTCGAGGCTCGTCTCTTCGACCTTCCGCTCGGCGACCTTGCGGCCCTCGTACATGACCATGATCCGGTCGCAGACCCGGAACAGGTCCTGCAGCCGGTGGGTGATCAGAATGACACCGACGCCACGCTTGCTGATCCGCTGAATCAGGCTCAACACGGCTTCGACCTCGGCAACGGCAAGCGCCGAGGTCGGCTCATCCATGATCAATACGGCAGGATCGAAGGAGACCGCGCGGCCGATCGCCACGGATTGGCGCTGGCCGCCCGACAGGTTGCTGACCACATGGCGGGTGCTGTCGACGCGAATGTCCAGGCTGCGGAGGATTTCCGCGGCCGACTCATGCATGCGCCGCCGATCGAGGAAGTTCACGCCCAACATGCGGCGGCGCGGCTCGCGCCCCAGGAACAGATTCCCGGCGACATCGATGGTGTCGCAAAGGGACAGGTCTTGGTAGACCATCTCGATCCGGCGCCGGCGCGCGTCCGCCGGCGACCGGAACGTCACGATGTCGCCGTCGATCTCAATGTCCCCGGCGTCGGGCACGAGGGCGCCGGACAGGATCTTTGTGAGGGTCGATTTTCCGGCCGCATTGTCGCCGACCAGACCCAGAACCTCGCCGACGCCGAGGTTGAGGTCGACGCCGCGCAGCGCGTCAATGCTGCCGAAGCTCTTCTCGATGCCACGCATCGAGACGAGCATGCCGCCGTTTGCTCGGTCCGATTGCGTTGGCAAATCTTGGCTCACGGCTGGCGTTGGCGGCCGAGCCACCCGGACAATGCCGGGTGGCTCGTGGCGCCCCTACTTGAACGTTGCGCGGAAGTCGTCAACGTTGTCGGTTGTGACAATGGTGATCGGCACATCGGTGACTCGCGGCACTGAATCACCCTTCAGAACGGCCAACAATGCGTCGACGGCCGCCCCGCCCATGCCGGCGGGATCCTGTTGGACGACGGCTTGGACATAGCCTTCATCGATGCCGTCGATGACTTGCGCCGTCAGATCCCAGCCGAAGACCTTGATCCGATCCTGTGCACCCTGGGAGACGACCGCGGCAATGGCGCCGACCAGCGCTGGCTCGCCGGTGGCATAGATAGCCTGCATGTCTGGGTTGGCGGTCAACAGGTTCTCCGACGCGGCGAGCGCATTGTCCTGAATGTTGCGACCGTCGACGACACCGACGACCTCGATGCCGGCGCTCGCGCCGATGGTGTCCTCGAAACCCTTCTGCCTGACATTCTGGATCGTTGAATTGAGCGCGCCGACAATGCCAATCTTCGCGCTGCCGCCGAGATTGGCATCGACATAGTCGAGAAACGTTCGGCCGATATCTTGCCCAGCGCCATAATTGTTGACGCCGACCTGGGAGATATGCGGCCCGTCCGGCAGAATCGCGTCAACGGCAACAACCGGAATACCGGCATTTGCGGCCTGAATGACGGCGGGCATGATGCCGTTGGTATCGATGGCGACAACGACGATCCCATCGACGCCCTGCGCAATGTAGGTCTCGACGGCGTTGTTCTGCGCGGCCGGATCGTTGTTGGCATTGAATATGGCGAGATCGGCGCCGGCCGCTTCCGCCGCCTGGGTCGCGCCATCGTTGAGTTGGTTGAAAAACAGGGCCTGTTGGTTGATTTGGACCAGGGCCAGGTTTTGGGCCTGGGCCGTATCGGCAACCGACAACACGCCGGCCGTCGCGGCGAGCGCGATGGCACCGGCGGCGATGTGCCGTGTCGTGCGTAACAAACTGAGCATCTTTGACCTCCTCCTTGTTGTTCGCGGTTCCGACGGCACAAGCCATCCGTACCGGCTCCCGGCGGTTTTCACCAGGTCCGCGAGGCGTCAGCCTACAAAGCAGTTGACTGTCATTCAAGTCACTTGAATACGGGTGGGGCCGCGTGCAAGCTATCGGGATGGAAGCAACCGACGAGATTCAGACGCGCGCGGGATCCGATGCCTTCGGTCCGAATATGGGCGCGAAGCTACGTCATGCCCGCAAGGCGAAGATGCTTCGCTTGGCGGAGTTGGCCGAGATCGTGGGGTGTTCCGAGAGTCTGCTGTCGAAGATCGAGAATGCGCGCGCCCAGCCTTCGCTGCGGATGCTGCACAAGATCCTGTCGTCGCTGGATATGACAGTCGCTTCGTTGTTTGCCGATGGCGATGCACCATCGGACGTTGTGATGCGGCGCGGCACCCGCCCGATACTTGACGTCCGGGCCGTGCGCGAAGGCGAGGGCATTAGTCTCGAATCCCTGCTGCCCGACCCCACCAACAAGTTGTTGTACGGCTCGATCCATATCGTCGAACCCGGCGGCAGCACGCACGGCACGATCCAGCACGAGGGCGAAGAGCTCGGCTATGTCATCCAGGGTCAGCTTGAGCTGACTGTCGATGGGAAGATCTATGACCTCGAAGAGGGCGATTCGTTCTTCTTCCCCTCCCACCTACCGCACGGCTATCGAAATCCCGGCACGACCCAGTGCCGGGTCGCTTGGATCAATACGCCCTCAACCTTCTAAGGCTGGCGGCATGCCGCGACTTCGCTGGCGCTTGGAAAGGCCCGCAGCGTCCCGCGCCGCGTGACGGCGATCGCGGCGGCGCGCACCGCCCAGCCACAGGCGTCATCAAGAGCAACCACCCCCTGTGCTAGGGCTCCGGCGAAGACGCCGCAAAACACGTCGCCGGCGCCGGTCGTGTCGACGGTGTCGACGACTGGTGATTCGAACTGCTTCGCGCCTTCCGCGGTTGTGAGCAGCGCACCGGCGGCACCGCGCGTAGTGATGACCAGTTTCGCCCCGCGCTCGATCAGCGCGGCCGAACCGGTTGCCGGTTCGTTTCGTCCCGAGAGGGTCCTGTTTTCGACCTCGTTGACGATGATAACGTCGGCGAGGGGCAGGATGTCGGCGTAGTCAAAGTCGATCGGCGCCGGGTTGAGGAGCGTTCGGATGCCGCGTCCGGCGGCTTCCTTCAAACTGTCATGCGTCGCATCTCGGGTCAGGTTGCCTTGTGCGAGCAGCAAGTCGCGTCCCGTCATATCCTCCAGCATTCGCGTGACGCAATCGGGGCCGATCGACCGCGCCATGGCCGCCGTGCTGACGATGCTGTTTTCGCCGGACGGCGCGACGAAGATCAAGGAGCGGTCCGTATCGCCAGGTTCGGCGCGCAGGGTCCGGGTATCGATGTTCTCTTCCCGCAATTGCGCGCGGATGCGCCGGCCGGCTTCGTCAACGCCGACAGCGGACCAGAAAGAGACGGAGGCCCCTGCGCGGGCCGCCATGACGGCTTGGTTCAAACCCTTGCCGCCGAGGTCGTCCACCGCCTGCCCGGCGATCAGGGTCTCCCCCGGCCGCGGCAAATGGGGCACTTCGTAGAACGTGTCGACGGCGGCATTGCCGAGGACAAAGAGCGTCATCCCAGATTGCGGACATGCTCGACGAAGGCGGCGACCCGGGCCGGGTCGACAGGGTTCCACCAGACCCCGCCTTCCTTCAACGCGCTGGCGATGATGACCCCGTCGGCCATATTCAGGAGCGCCCCGACATTATCGATGGTGACGCCGCTGCCGATGACGACCGGTAGCGGCGTGGCGTCCTTGATGATCCGTGCCTCGTCCGGCGATGTCGCGCCGCCCGTCCGCTGTCCCGTCGCGATCAGCACGTCGGCGTCGAAGAACTCCGCATCGCGGGCCATCTCCTCCACGGGCCGGTCGGCAACTATGGCGTGGGCGCCATGCTTGACATGCACGTCCGCGAAAATGCGCACATCGGTTGCGCGAAGCCAGGCGCGATAACGGGTCGCCTTGGCGGCCGGACCCTCGATGATGCCTTCATTGGCGACGTAGGCGTTGGCCCACTGGTTGACGCGCACGAAGGCGGCACCACTCGCCTTGGCCGCGGCAAGGGCCGGAATGGCCGCATTTGCCAAGACATTGATGCCGACCGGGACGTCGACGGCCGAGCGGACGCGGTCCGCAATGAGTGCCATGGCGGCGACCGTTTCGGGGCCGATGTCGTCGGGCTTGGCGAAGGGAATATCGCCGTGGTTCTCGACGATGACGCCGTCGAATCCGCCGTCCGCGTAACGCCGGGCTTCGGCAACGGCGTGTTCATAGATGCCCGTTAGGGACTCGCCGTCGTAAGCCGGTGCGCCGGGTAGCGGCCGAACATGGACGACGCCGATCAGTGCCTTCCGCGCGCCGAACAGGCTTGTCAGGGCATTCTCCTTCGGCTTCAGCACGGGATCGGTCGTCATCTGTTTCCTTTGCTGGTTCAGGCTGCCAGCTCATAGGCGGCGTCGTGGAACAGTATCTCCTGCGCGATCGCTTTCTCAAAGATCGCTGCCAAGCGTTTGATATCGCTCTCTCTTGCCACGTTGTAGCCGAATGCGTCGAGCTGATCGCGCATCCACGTGACCTGATCGACAAACGGCGCCGCCGCATGGAGCGCGACCCAAGCGGCGATGGTTCGGCGGCTGGAGGGTGTCGCGTGCGCGGCCTGGCACCACGTCGCATACAGCCACTCGGCGGCCAGCATGCAGGCGATGATGTCGACATACGACCCGTCCCGCGCGACCCCCAGGAAATGCTCGTGCAGCCCCGCGGCTCTGTGGGGCCGGATTGGCTCCGCCCCCTTGCCCAGCGCCTGCTCGAAGAACGCAACCTGTTCGGACGTGAGGCCGTGCAGGCCGGCAGACAAGTGCCGGCGCACCGCCAAGTCTGGCGCCTTGGCGACCGCGAACCCCATCACCGCCGCGGCCGTATCGATGAAGCCGTATTCGATCGTCAGGTATCGGCGGAATACCGCGTCGTCGACCTGGTCCGTGGCGATCTCTCGAAATAGGCGATGGTCAACGGCACGGTCCCATGTCGACTGGCAACGCGTACGCAGCTGTTCAGAAAGCCTAGTCAACGTAACGTGGTCTCATACCCGCGTGGGGCGAACACCTGCGTGCACGCGCGCCGGCACCGCCGGGCGAGGCCTTGTGCCGGCCTACCAAGTTCATGCAAGATATGGGGCACAGACATGCGAAGCTGAGGCTTGGCCTGTAAGAAAAGCCAGGGCTTGGACCAAAAACAACGGGAGGATTATTGTGCTACCAACGAAGACAATTGCAAGAACGTTGCGCTCTGCCGGCTTAGTCGTGTCGAGTTTTGTTATGCTCACCGTGACGGGCGCCGCATCGGCACAAGACCTGCCACCGGTCAAGGTCACGTTCATCCAGCATTGCTGCTCTGGCGCAACCTTCTTCCAGCCGATGCAGTTCGGCGCGGAGGAAGCGGCCCGGCTGTTTCAGGTTGACCTCACCTACGTCAACGCGGACGGCGACGCGGCCCGTCATGCCAACCTGATCGAAACGGCGATCGCCGAGGGGCAAGACGCGGTGGCGCCGACGATTACCGTGCCGGACGCACTCGACGAGGCGGTGCAAAAAGCAGTCGATGCCGGACTGATCGTCATCGCCCAGAACATCGACGACCCGCTTGGCAGCGAGGGCAACGCCCGTCAGTCCTTCATCGGTCAGGACTTTATCGCGTCCGGCAACATCATCGGCCGGCGCATGATCGAAGAGCACGGCCTTGGCGAAGGCGACCATTGCCTGCTGCCGGTCGAGTTTCCCGAGCTGACCTACGCGATCGAGCGGGCGCAGGGCGTCCAATCGGCGTTGGAGCCGGCGGGGATCACGAGCGAGATCGTCGGCACCGGAACCGTCGACGGCGAAGCCCAGACGATCGTTTCGCAATCGCTGATCGCCAACCCCAATATCTCATGCATCGTCGGCCTCGGCACGACGCCGACTACGGTTGCCCCCGACGCCGCCAATGAGGTTGGGCGCACTATTCCGAACGGCGGGTTCGATACCAATCCGAAGATCATGGAAAACATCATGAACGGTGTCACCACCGCGACGATGGACCAGCAGCCGTTCTGGCAGGGCTACCTTCCGGTGATGTTCGCGGCCTACGCAGTTCGTTACGGTCTGACCCCGCCGGATATCGACACGGGCAACAACCTGATCGACGCGGCCAACGGCCAAAAGGCATTGGATCACGGCGGTACATTCCGCTAGCCGTGATTTTTTCGAACGACGCATGAAGAACTGCCGGGTGTGCGGGACGCACCCGGCAGTTTTCATTTTCGCACCGAGCTTGGGGGAGCATTGACTGAGTCTAGCGCCGATCTTGCCGCCGCGCGCCGCCCCGCACAGAGCCCGGCGTGGCTCCAGCGACTCAAGAACTATCAGGCGATCAGCATCGTTGTCGTTTACGGACTGCTCCTGACCGTCAGCATCGTATGGAGCTTGGCGGCGCCGCAGGATTTCAGTTTCGCCACGGTCGGGAATCTCTCGGTTCTGGCGCGGCAAATTCCCGTCACCGCGATCGCGGCGATCGGGGTCGGCCTGCTGATGATATCCGGCGAGTTCGACATCTCGATCGCCGGGACATTCACCCTCGTCGCGTTCATCGTCTCGACCACTTTCGCCGAGTTCGGCTGGATACTGCCCTTCGCGCTGGCGGCGGGTCTGGCGACGGCGCTCGTCATCGGCCTGGCCAACGGCTTCATCACGGCCTGGCTCGGCATTCCATCGTTCATCGCGACCATCGGCATGATGTTTTTTCTCCGTGGGGTCATTCGTTTCGTCTCGAGAAACCCACAGACCAATCTGCCGGACAGCACCTCTTTCTATCCGAACGAGACGTTCAAGTCCGTGCTGACGGGGCAGATCGCCGGGCCGGTCTCCGCGCAGCTGGTCTGGCTCATTCTATTCGGTGTCGCCGCTTACCTGATCCTCAATCGCCACCAACTCGGGAACCATATGTTTGCCGTGGGCGGCAACAAAACGGCGGCGATTGCCGTCGGTGTGAACGCCAGGCGCGTCAAGCTGATCGCTTTTGTCATCTGCGCCACCACGGCCGGTGTCGCAGGCGTCATGCAGGCGACCCGGATCAGCGAGATCGAGCCCTCTTTTGCGACAATCAGCGGTTTCGAGCTAAAGGCGATTGCTGCGGTGGTCGTTGGCGGTGTCAGCCTGTTCGGCGGCCGCGGGGCGGTGCTCGGCATGATCCTCGGCGCGGCGCTGATCGAAACCGTCGACAACATTCTGGTGCTGATCGCAGCGCCGGAGACGATCTTCAAGGGCTTGCTCGGTGCGATCATCATCGTCGCCGTCATCTTGAACACGATCATCAGCCGCCGTCCGTCGTCGTGATGGCCATTTGCTGCCGATCGGCGTTGGATTAAGAGCGAACAATGGTCGAAACAGCGATCACCACGGCGGCCGCGGCGCGTTACAAACCGCCGAGCTTAACGACGCGATTGCGCCTGCATCCGGCCGGGCCGGTGGCGGTCGTCTTCAGTGGATTGCTGATCGGCGCCATCATTGCCGG
>CAJICA010000247.1_pt1 | contig 12810 bp, 11 predicted proteins | sample 9199501 | NCBI WGS metagenome assembly CAJICA01 (sample SAMEA7708319, study PRJEB35096) | sediment metagenome | biome: marine neritic benthic zone biome [ENVO:01000025]; feature: sediment [ENVO:00002007]; material: shallow marine sediment [ENVO:03000034] sea grass bed [ENVO_01000059] ... | reverse complement strand
TGACCCGAGCGTCTTAACGCGTTGCGGGGGTGGCAAACGCCCGCCCCACCATCGCAAACGTTTGCGATGGTGCACACTTTGGGAATTCCGCGCAACCGGTTTGCCGGAAGACCGCGTGCTCGGAGCATCTTAAGCTGTGCCCGGTCCGGGACCGACGGTGAACGCCTGTGAATTGGAGGCGGGGCCCGAAGTCTGCTAGAGATTTGCCACCAAGCACGGGCCGCATGGTGGGCATTTGCTCGAGTTCATCAATTTCTATCTGATTCCCGGCATCGTCCTCGGCAGCATCTACACTCTGGGCGCCATCGGCGTATCGATGCTGTTCGGCATCTTGCGGTTCGCCCATTTCGCCCACGGCGACATGATGACTCTTGGCGCCTATCTGGCGCTCAGCTTCGTCGTGCTCACCGGCTGGCCGGCCATTGCCGCGGTGCCGTTCGCCATGGTGGCGACCGCCGCCATTGCCGTTGTCATCGACCGCTTCTTCTATCGCCCGTTGCGGGGCGGCCGGACGATCGTCATCGTCATCGCGTCCTTCGGCATCGCCCTGATGATCCGTTCCGCCGTGCAGTTCTTCTGGGGCGTGCAGATCGAATCCTATCAGACGGGCATCCAACGCCCGCTGATCTTCTTCGACGCCCTGCGGATCGCCGAACGTCACATCTACATCGTCGTTGGCGCCATCGTCTTGGTGACGATCTTGCACTGGTTCCTGTCCCGCACCCGCACTGGGAAGGCGATGCGGGCGATGAGCGACGACGCCGACCTCGCCGCCGTGACCGGCATCAACCGGGCGCGCATCGTCGCCTGGACCTGGATCATCGGCGCCGGCCTGGCGGCGGCCGCCGGCGTGTTCCTCGGCATGGACACGCAACTCACCGGCACCATGGGCTGGAATCTGTTGTTGCCGGTGTTCGCCGCGGCGATCCTCGGCGGGATCGGCCGCCCGTACGGTGCCATCGCCGGCGGCATGGTGATCGGCATCGCCGAGGAGCTTTCGTCCTACCCATGGATCAGCGACGCGCCGCTGCTGGCGCCGAGTTACAAGACCGGTGTCGCCTTCGCCATCATGGTGGCGCTGCTGATCTGGCGCCCCGCCGGACTGTTCAGAGGACGGGTGTTCCGATGAACGAAACCCTGTTTGGCCTCATGATGTACCTGGTCGCGCTCCTGACTATGGGCGGCATCTATTCGGTGCTGTGCCTCGGCTTGAACGTACAGTGGGGCTTCACCGGCTTGTTCAACGCCGGCATCGCCGGCTTCTTCGCCATCGGCGCCTACACCAGCGCGCTGCTGACGGCGCCGGCGACGCCCAATCATGTCGGCGGCTTCGGCCTACCGGTGCCTGTCGGCCTGGCGATGGCCATGGTGTTCGCCGGCATCGTCGCCTACGGCGTCGGCCGCATCTGCCTCCGCCTGCAGGCCGACTATCTGGCCATGGCGACTATCGGCATTGCCGAAATACTTCGTCTCGTCCTGAAGAACGAAGCCTGGCTGACGAATGGCAGCCGTGGCATCTCGAACATCCCGCGGCCCTTCGAGAGCCTGCCGTTGCCCCAGGCGCAGTTCGCATTCCTGGCCGTGATCCTGGCGATCGTCCTGGCCATCTACGTGCTGATCCAGCGTGGCGCGGCGGCGCCATGGGGACGGGTGATGCGCGCGATCCGGGACAATGACACCGCCGCGCTGGCCATCGGCAAGGACGTCGAGGCGCTGCGCCTGCAGTCGTTCGTCCTGGGTTCGATGATCATGGGACTGGGCGGCGCGCTAATGGCCCATTCCTTCAAGTTCATAGGTCCGGAGGCCACGGAGCCCTTGCTGACAACGTTCCTGGTGTGGGTGATGCTGATCGCCGGCGGCAGCGGCAACAACAAGGGCGCGATCCTCGGCGCGATCGTCATCTGGACGATCTGGTCGTCGACCGAGATCTTCATCAACGCCCTGATTGGCTGGGGCGTGATGCCGGCCGGCTGGAGCACCCAAGGGGCCTTCTTGCGCGTTTTCCTGATCGGCCTCGTGCTGCAGATCGTGCTGCAGCGCTATTCCCAAGGGCTTCTTGCGGAGAAGACGCCCGAGACGGCCGGCCGGGCGCGTGGACGACCGTCGCGCGCCCAGCCGGAGTCTGCGGACTAGGGTTCGACGACACCAACCTCTTCATAGGCGCCGTCTTGCAGCACGAAGTGGCCGATGACGCCATCGACGTCGCCGATGTCATCGAAATCATGCGGGCCGGACGCACCGGTGTAGTTGATGTCCTGACCTTCTGCGATCAGTTGCTTGGCCTTGGCCCATTCGCCGGGTTCGATCGATTCGCCGGGTGGGTTGGCTACCTCGCGCAACGCGTCGCGCACGGCGGTCCGGTCGGTGCTGCCCGCCTTCTCGATAGCAAGTGCCGCCAGCATCGTCGCATCATAGGTCTGGGCGATGAAGAACTTATCGTCGGTCGTATCATAGGCGGCCGAATAGAGTTCCTCGAACTTTTCGCCCGCGGTCGTCTCCGGCGGCGACGTCGGCGAGGTGAAGAAGATCCCTTCGAGGTTCTCGGCGCCGATCTGTTCGATCAGAAGATTGTCGCGCATGCCGTCCGTACCGATGAACTGCTCGAAAAAACCGTTCTCGAGGGCCTGGCGCACGATCGTGATGCCGCTCTCGCCGGCAAAGGCGATCAGCACGAGGCCCTGCGGATCGCCGTCGGCGAGCGACGCAAGTTCCGACCGGTAGGAGTTCTTGTTGGGCTCATGAATCTGATCTGACGTGATCGTCCCGCCGGCGGCCGTGAAGGCTTCCCGAAAAGTGCCGGCAATACCGACGCCGTAGTCGTTATTCACAAACGACAACGCAACCCGCTCATAGCCCTGGTCCATCAATAGTTTGGCCAAAACACGCCCTTGGAAATCGTCGCTCGGGACGACCCGGAACACGAAGTCGTTGTCGTCGAGATTAGAGAATTCCGGCGACGTCGCCGTCGGCGAAATCTGCAAGACACCGTTCGGGATGGCAACGGCATTTGCCGCGGCGATGGCCGCACCGCTGGTCAACGCGCCGACCAGCACGGTCACGTTGTCGATGTTGACCAGTTTCGTCGCGGCGTCGACGGAACCTTGCGCAACCCCCTGGGTATCGGCGACGACCATTTCGAGCGTGCGCCCGTCGAGAATGCCGCCACCCGCGTTGACCTCGTTCACGGCCATGACGGCCGCATCCCGAATAGGCGGGATGAAATTGGCAATCGGGCCGGTCTCGCCAAACAGCGCGCCGATCTTCACCTCCTGCGCCGTGGTTGGCGTGGACGCTGCGGCAATCGCCGCGCCCATCCCAACCAAGACCGCCAACCCAACTCCGTGTCGCTTCATTGCACTCCTCCTGATCGCTCGCCTTATCCGGGTCCGTCTCGACTGCTAGGTGCCGACCGCCTGGGCCGGCGCCTGGAATTCGCCTATGATGGCCTGGATCGTTCAAATATGAAAGAAATCAGGGAGGCGCACCAACATGCCCGTCACGAGGCAACTTCTCGCTGCCGTCGCGGCAGCTGCGCTGTTCGCGTTGCCGGCCGCCGCTCAGACCGTCATCAAAGTCGGGACGTCGCTGCCGCAGAATGAATGGAACGCCGGTGAATCCGATCCGGTCAACGGCATGTACGAAATGTTCAAGTCCGAGGTCGAGACCAACACCAACGGCGACATCATAGTCGAAATCGCTTACGGGCATTCACTCGGCAACCCCGATGAGCGGTTGGCCCAGGCGCGCCAGGGCATCATCCAGATGACCGACGCCGGCGACGCCCAGTACGCCAACGTCTACCCGGACGCGAACGTGTTCACCTGGCCTTATCTGTTCCCGACCGAGGAGATCGCCTGGCAAGTATTTGACGGACCTATCGGCCAGGAAATGGCTACCGGCATCCGCGATCAGGTCGGCATTCACGTCTTTGGCTATTGGACGTCCGGCGGTTTCAAGCACTACAGTTCCAACAAGGAGATCCGCGAACCCGCCGACCTCGACGGTCAAAAACTGCGGGTCCTCGGACCGCTGTTTGCGTTGCCTGTGGAGACGCTCGGCGGCTCGCCGACCGTGATTCCATTCCCCGAACTCTATACCTCGCTCAAGACTGGGGTCGTCGACGGTCAGGACAATGCGGTCTGGGTATTCAATATCGTCAAGCTGTATGAGGTGCAGAAGTTCCTAATCCTCAGCGGCCACATCTACGCCTGGGGCATTCTCGGCATCAACGCCGACTTCTTCGACGGCTTGCCCGCTGCACAGCAAACGATTCTGGAAGAAGCAGCGACCAAGGCGTTGGCCTGGAACCGCTCATCGTCGCAGGCGCTCGAGGCACGCTCCGTTGCCTTCGCCCAAGAAAACGGCGTTGAGGTGATCGAGATCGAGCCGGCGGCAAAGATCCAGTTCCAGGAGCAGGTGCGGCCAGCCGCTGCTGAGTGGCTCCGGGACAACATTGCCAACCCGGAACTCGTCGACCGCGTTCTCGCCGAGGTCGAAAGTCTCAGCTAGCCGCACGATTCGAGCCGATCGATGGCATCCCACATGACGGGCGACGCGCCGGCCGTCATGTGGGCGCCGCTCGATTTCCGCCAGTGATCGCGCGGCTCGAACGATTCGTCGTCTGGCTGGGAACGGCCTGCTTCGCGCTCCTTTTCGGCCTGATGGTCACCCAGGTCATCTTGCGTTATGGCTTTTCTTTCACACCATTCTTCACCGAGGAAGTCGCCCGTTACGCCATGATCTGGGCGGCACTGGCCGGCGCCGCCCTGGCCACCAAGAACGACGACCACATCCGCGTCGATTTCGTCAATAACTTGCTGCCGGCGGCGGTGAGACGGGCCTGGCATATCATTCTCACCGTCGCGGTCATCGTCCTGTTCGGCGTCATGGTGTGGAAGGGCATCGAGAGCTCGATCTTTCTGCATAGCCAGGCCAGCATGGGTCTGCAGATTCCGCTGTCGTATCCGACCCTCGCGGTGCCGTTCTTCTTTGGGATCGCTGCGATATTCGCGTTGGCCGGCATTTGGGCGGGTTTCCGTCGCCGCCGATGAGCCCGTCGCTTGCGGTATTCCTGATCGCTTTTTTCGGTCTTTTGATCCTCGGCGCGCCCGTCGCGTGGTCGATGCTGCTGTCGGCCTTGGCCTGGATCGCATTCACGGGCCAGTGGGCCTTTTTGCCGATCCTGCCGCAGCGTCTTTATCAGGGCATGGACCTGTTCGTCCTCATGGCGGTGCCCATGTTCATCCTGGCCGGCGAAATTATCAGCGAAGGCCGGGTGACCGACAGGCTGGTCCGCTTCGCGAATGTCCTATTCGGCTGGATGCGCGGCGGCCTCGCCCAGGTCAATATCGGCGCCTCGATCCTGTTTTCCGGCATCACCGGCGTGGCGCTCGGGGATATCGCCGCACTCGGCCGCGTCTTCATTCCGGCCATGACGAAGGAAGGCTACACCGCGGCCTATGCCGCTGCCGTGACAGCCTCATCTTCGATCATCGGGCCGATGGTGCCGCCATCGCTGATTGTCGTGCTCTACGGCTCGATGACCCAGCAATCGATCGGCGCACTGTTCGCCGCGACGATTCTGCCGGGCCTGGTGATCGGCGCCGTGCAAATGGCATTGGTTGCCGTGCAAGCGCGCCGCCTCGATTTCCCACGGGTCACCGCCGACCGCTCGCCGCCGGCAATCCTGCGGGCCGCGGGCGACGCGGCGCTGCCACTGCTGATCCCCGTCATCATTCTCGCCGGCATTCTCGGTGGGCTGATGACGCCGACCGAGGCCGGTGCGGCTGCCGCGTTCTACGCCCTCCTTGTGACGATGCTCGTCTATCGGACCCTGCGGCCGGCGGGCCTGCAACCGATCTTCTCGCGCTCGATGCTATTCACCGGGCAACTCTTCATCATTGTCGGTGCCGGCGGTGTCTTTGCCTGGATCATGGCCTTCGAGAACGTGCCGACGATGCTGTCCAGCATGCTGGCCGAAGCCAACATGGGACCGGTCCTGACTCTGCTGGCCTTCAACCTGTTCTTGCTGGTGGTCGGCATGTTCGTCGATCCGTCGGCGGCGATCATCTTGTTCGCGCCGATCCTCGCCAAGGCGGCGGGCTCGGTCGGCATCCATCCGATACATTTCGGTGTCGTCATGATCCTCAACCTCAACATCGGTCTTCTGACGCCACCCCTGGGCGTATGCCTATTCGCGGCCGAGAAGATTGCCGGGTGCGGCTTTACCCCGCTGCTTCGAGCGACTGCGCCTTTCCTGATCGTCAATTTGGTCGCGCTGTTGATTGTCACGTTCATCCCGGGGCTGAGCTTGTGGCTGCCATCCATGCTCGGCTTTTGAGGAGCCGGCCGGTTCCGGTACGATCGCGCTCCTCAACTGGAGCTCTGTCCGAACGCCGATGACGAACCCTGAACTCTTCAAGCCCGATCTCATGCGCCAGATCCGCGATCGCTTTCATCATGTCGACCGCTGTCCGGTGACCAAGCGGCCGCGTGTGTTTCTTGAGAGCGGCGGCGGTTCCCTCAAGCTCAAGGAAGCGCTAGCGGCCAGCGCCGAGATCGAGCTTCTGCCGGATCAGGAAGGCCGTGATAACGACGCCTCACGCTACCTGTCCGGCTTGCTCGATGAAGGCCGTACCGATCTGCACGTGTTCTTCGGGTCCGGCGGGGCAGGGCAGGTGATCTCCGGCGAGACCGGGACGCGCCTGCTGTACCGCCTTGTCCGTTCGGTCGCCCTGGCGGCGGATCCGGGCCCGGTCATCTCTTGCACCCTGGAGCATCCGGCCAGCCTGGACTCGGCAAAACAGTGGGCGGCGAACACGGACCGCGAATGGATCGAAGTGCCCTTCGATCCCACCACCGGCACGGTCGAGGCCGCCAACTATGCCAAGGCGGTCACACCGGACACGCGCATCGCAACGGTCATCCACACCAGTCAGCTCACTGGCTTCAACGTCGACCTGCCGGCTATCGCCGCGGCGATCCGTGCGGTCGCACCCGACTGTTACATCATCGTCGATGGCATTCAGCACGCACCCCATGGCCGCATGACGGTGGCGGATTACGGCGTCGATGCGTATGTTTTTTCGCCCTACAAGGCCTACTCGCGCCTGTCGCTCGGCTTCGCCTGGATCAACGACCGGATGACCGCGGTCCCGCATGAACACATGCTTGGCAAGAGTGACGATGTCTGGGAATTAGGGTCCCGCGACCCGGCCTTTTACGCGGCCCAAGTCAAGGTGATCAACTACATCTGCTGGATTGGCGAGCACTTCACGAACGCATCCGACCGGCGGGCGCTGATCGAGGCGGGCGCCGCAGCCATGGAACGCCACGAGGGCGCCCTTATCCAGCTGCTGTTGTTCGGCGAAGAAGAGCTTACGGGCTTGGCGGACTTTAACGGTGTCACACTCGTTGGCCCGCCGACCTTGGAAGGTCGGGAAGGGATCGTCTCGTTCAATCTCGAGGGGCTACGCGGTCCCGAGTTGGTCAAACGCTTTGCGGCTCATGATATCCGTGTGCATGCCCGCATCTCTGATGGGTACTCCGGCCATATCCTCGCGGCCCTCGGCATACCGGATTGCCTGCGGGTGTCGCTGTGCCACTACAACACGGCCGATGAAGTCCGCCAGCTTCTCCGCGCCCTCCGGGACATCGCCGATAGCCTCTAGTCCGGCTAAGTCGGGACGTTCCGGCGACGCTCCAGCTTGCTGCGGACGAATTCCTGGAAGTTCGGTACGAGCACCGAGAGAATAAGCAGGAGGCCGATAACGCCGGTTTGTAGGTGACCGGTAATGTTGGCCAGTGCCATGCCGTTCCGCAGATTGAGCACGATCAGGATCGACAACAGCACGCCGACGATCGATCCCGATCCGCCGAAAATGCTAACCCCGCCCAGCAGCACGATGGTGATGATGTCGAGCTCGAACCCGAGCGCGACGTCGCCGCGCACGGCGCCGACCCGCGCCGCGAACAACACGCCGGCCAACGCCGCCACGGAGCCGGACGCGATGAACAGGATGGCCTTCACGCGCCTCACATCGACCCCGGAATAGCGCGCGACCTGCGCGTTGCTGCCGATGACGTAGACATAACGTCCGAACGCCGAGAAGTGCAGAACGACAATCAGCAACACCAGCAGGACGGCGAAGATCAGCAGCGAAAGCGGGAAGGGGCCCAGGATCGGCTGCTGACCCAAGGCGTCGAACCACTCCGGAAAGCCGGTGATACCCCGATCCTCGACGAGCACCCGTGCCAAGCCGCGGAAGCCGATCAGCATCGCCAGCGTAACGACCAAGGAGGGCATGCCAATTCTAGTGATCCAAAAGGCGTTGAAGGCCCCGCCCAGGGCGCCGACCAACAGGGCGGCGAGTATCGCCAAGGGCACCGGGATGCCCTGCAGAAACAACCAGCCGAATGCACAAGCCGCCAATCCCATCATCGAGGCGACGGACAGGTCGATCTCGGCATTGATGATAACCAGCGTCATCATCAACGCCACGATGATCTTCTCGATCGACAGTTGAAACAGATTGATCTGGTTTCCGACAGTCAGGAACACGGGCGACAGAATCGCGTTCCCAACGATCGTCACGATGAGGATCAGCAGGAGGAAGCCCTCCCAACTGCGCAATTTGGTCGCCGCCACGCCCAAGAGATTCACGGGCCGCCCTTTCCAGCTGCTTCCGGTACGGGCTCGCTCTGATCGTCTGCCAATGTGGTCACCCGATGTCGCCGCCACCGGTTGAGCTGGCGCATAACGACCGTATCCGTCGCCACGGCCAACAGAATGAGCAATCCGAGCAGGCCATCCCGCCAGAACTCACTGATCGCCGTCCAGCGGATCAGACTGTTGTCGATCAGGTCCACAACAACCGACCCGAGCAGGACGCCGAATATCGTGCCGGAGCCACCAAAGATGTTGACGCCGCCGACGACCACCGCCGCGACGGATCGCAGTTCCAGCCCCAGTCCGGCGACAACGGTGATGTTGCCGAACTTGGCCAGGAACATGAAACCGGCCAATCCGGCCAGTGCGCCACACAAGACAAATGCCAGGAACACGACGCGCTGGGTCGGAATACCGGCAACGACGGCCGCTTCGGGGTTGGACCCGACGGCGTAGAGGCGCCGCCCAAATCGAAGCCGGTTTAGCGCAATGTGAAAGATGATCACGACCAACAGCGTGATCCCGACCGTCAGGCGAAAATCGAGCCGCCCAATACTGAAGATGTCCGTTCGCGGTAGCTCCAGGATCCACTGTGGCAGCATGTTCGTGGTGATGGAGCGCGCATCGGAGAACTCGACCAGGAACGTGCGGTACAGCGCCAGGGTGCCAAGGGTGACAATGATCGCCGGGACGCGGCCATAGGCAACGATGACACCGTTCAGAGCGCCGAACGCGCCGCCGACGGCCACCGCCGCCAACACAGCGAGAAACGGGTTGAACTCCGGGTTGTTGGCGAGGAGCTGTCCCACGAAATACGCCGTGAACCCGACGATGGAGCCCACGGACAGATCGATGTTCCGGGTCAAGACAACCAGCGTCTGCCCGACAGCTATGAGAGCAATGATGGCGACACTGGTAGAGATGCGATTGAACAGGCGTGCATTCAGGTAGTTCTCAATGACCAGGCTGAAGAAGGCGATCACGAGAACGAGCACGAAGGCGAGAGCGAGGACCCGGAGAAGTTGGGGATGCACCCTGCCGATATGAATGTTCATCGTGCTACTGGGCCGCGGTTGCTTCCAGGCTTTGGCCAGTCGCCAACCGCATGACGCTCTCTTGCGTCGCCTTATCGGCGTCGAAGACCCCCATCTGCCGTCCCTCGCGCATCACCAGAATACGGTCGGCCATGGCCAGGACCTCAGGCAGGTCCGACGAGATCACGATGATGGCGACCCCTTGAGTTGCGAGTTCATTGACGATCTGATGCACCTCCGCCTTCGCGCCGACATCGATGCCCCGCGTCGGCTCATCGAGGATCAGCAGTTTTGGCTGCACATTGAGCCACTTGCTCAGCATGACCTTCTGCTGATTGCCGCCTGACAACGTGCCAACCGACGTGTGCACGTCGGGTGTGCGGATATTGAGCTTCTTGCGATAGGTCTCCGACAGGGCGATCTCATCGCCGCGCCGGACGAGACCGAGTTTGGTTAGGTACCTCTGCAGGGTCGGTAGCGACGCGTTGGCCACCAGCGACATCGTCATCGCCAGCCCAAGCTTGCGGCGATCCTCCGACGAATAGGCAATGCCCAGACCGATGGCCTGATCCGGCGTGGAAATACCCGTCTCCTGGCCTTCAAATGTAATCGACCCAGCGTCCGCCGGTTCGACACCGAACAGGGCGAGGCCGACATCGGTCCGGCGGGCCCCGATCAAGCCCGCGAAACACAGAACCTCGCCCCGGCGCACATCGAAACTGATGTCGGAAAAGGCGTTCTCCTTCGTCAGGCCGCGCACCGACAACAACACGTCCTTCGGCTCCCGCTTCGACCTGTGTCCAAAGAAGTCCTCGATCTCGCGGCCGACCATGTCGGCGATCAGGCTGTCGTTCGTAACGTCGCTGACGGGATTTGTGGAAATGTGGTGGCCGTCCCGCAGAACGGACACCCGGTCGGCGACCTCGAAAACCTCTTCCAGCCGGTGGCTGATATAGAGGATTGCCACGCCCTGCGCCCGTAGGGCGAAGGCGATGTTCATCAGGCGCTTGACCTCGTGTGCCGACAGCGAGGCCGTCGGTTCGTCCATGATGAGGACTCGAACGTTCAACGATATTGCGCGGGCGATCTCGACCGTTTGTTGTTCGGCCAGGGTCAAACCGCTCGCCGGTGTGTGAACGTCGAGGGTGACCCCCAGCTTGCTGATCGTGTCTCGCGCGTTGTCGTACATCTCGCGCCAGTTGACGACGGCGCCGAGATCCCGGTGGCTAATAAAGATATTCTCCGCGACATCCAGGTCGGGAAAGACCATCGGCTCTTGATAAATCGCAGCAATACCGAGGGCTTGCGCCTGCTGCGAGTTGTGAACTACAACGGGCCGGCCATCCAACAAGATCTCGCCTTCGCCCGCGCGGTAAATGCCGGTCATGATCTTGATGAGCGTCGACTTGCCGGCGCCGTTTTCACCCACCAGGGCGTGGATCTCTCCGGGGTAAAGTTCCAGGGAAACGTCGCTGAGTGCCGCCGTCATGGCGAAGTGCTTTGACACATTCTTCATCACCATGACGGGCTTGGTCATTTGGCAGGCGGCCCCGGGCAAAAAAAGGCGGATTGTCGAACCTTGATCGAAAGGCCGACAACCCGCCGGTTGAAAAGAGGTGTTGCGAGCAGCTTCTACTGTGACGCCGCCTCAACGTTTTCCGCATTGTAGACGGTGAACGGGCCCATCAGCACACGATTGCCGACGTCACGGGTCGGGTCTTTCTCGATGGTGTAGGTGCCCATCCGCCCGGCCTCGAACGTCTCGCCGACCTCGCCCTGCATCTGCCCGGTCGCGATCAGATACGTGACGTAGTAGGTCAGGTAGCCGAGGTCGACAAAGTCCCACAACGCAAATTCGGGCGCGCAGCCGTTCAGCGTGTAGGACACCATCTCGGCCGGCAAGCCGAGACCGCTGGTCTTAACCGTGTCGCAGAGGCCTTCGTCCTGCATCGCCTTGGCAGCCGCCTGAATACCGACGGATGTCGGCGCCATGATCAGCTCCATATCGGGGTACTTGTCGACCAACGCCAACGCGCGATTGTAGCTGACCTCCGACTGGTCGTCGCCGTAGACCGTATCAAGCAGTTCGATATCGGCGTACTTCGAATCCTTCAGTGCCTCCTCCATCGCCGCGATCCAGGCATTCTGGTTCGCCGCGTCGGGGGTGGCGGACAGGATCGCGAACTTGCCGGCCCCATCCAGGATGCTAAGAGCCATATCTGCCATAACCACGCCGATATCGTTGAAATCGACCTGCGCCACGAACAAGATTTCGCCCTCGGCCGACGGAATCGGCGAATCCCAGGTCACCATCTTGACGCCCGCATCCATGGCCGCTTTGGCCGCCGGTACGATCTGATCGCCCGAGTTGTTGGAGAGCATGACACCCGCCTGACCTTGCGTCGCGGCGGTCGTCACGATTTCGATCTGGCCGGCGACGCTGTTCTCGGGAGTCGGGCCGATGTAGAGGAGTTCGCCGGGGTTCTGTAGCTCGGCATGGGCCTCTTGTGCGCCCTGATTTGCCTGATCGAATGGCAGAATGCCGAGAAACTTCGGCAACAAGACCAGATCGGCCGACTGTCCGGGCTGCGGTGTGATGCTCTGCGCAAACGCCGCGCTGCCAACCATTAGAGCTGCCGCGGCGGTGAACCCCGCGAGTTTGATGTTCCGCATCAACTTCCTCCACATAGATTGCTGTTCTGTTCACACGAGGAAACACCGCGGCCAGGCCCCGCCGCTTCCTGTGCCAGGCTCCTGCTGAATCGCCCGGAACCCTACAATAGCATGCCCATCGCACGCCGCCAGACCACGACCGATAGGCGGCCTGGTAACCATAACCCCTGACAAAATCCGAGGCGTGCCCTTCTAGGCACCCCGCAGTCGCGCCGACCGGCGGCGCAGTAACTCCAGCGTGACCAGCATGCAGATCGACACGACCACCAGGAGAGTAGCGACCGCCAAGATCGTTGGGTTGATCTGTTCGCGTAGCCCGGAGAACATCTGCCGCGGGATCGTGCGCTGATCCGGTCCTGCCAGGAAAAGGACTAGGACCACCTCGTCGAACGATGTGACGAACGCAAACAGCGCACCAGAAATAACGCCGGGCCG
>CAJICA010000354.1_pt1 | contig 12847 bp, 8 predicted proteins | sample 9199501 | NCBI WGS metagenome assembly CAJICA01 (sample SAMEA7708319, study PRJEB35096) | sediment metagenome | biome: marine neritic benthic zone biome [ENVO:01000025]; feature: sediment [ENVO:00002007]; material: shallow marine sediment [ENVO:03000034] sea grass bed [ENVO_01000059] ... | reverse complement strand
GCCGATAGGCCGTAGTCGGCCGTGAACCGCGCCTTCTTCGCGTCCGGCAACTCCGGCAGCGCGCCGGCGAGGTCCGCGACAAAGGCCTCGCTGAGTTCGAGCGGCAGTAAATCCGGATCCGGGAAGTAGCGGTAATCGTGCGCTTCTTCCTTGGAGCGCATGGGCCGCGTCTCGCCCCGGTCTGGATCGAACAGGCGGGTTTCCTGATCGATGCTGCCGCCGTCTTCGATAATCTCGATCTGCCGCCGCGCCTCGTACTCGATCGCCTGTTTGACGAACCGGATCGAGTTGACGTTCTTGATCTCGCAGCGCGTATTGAGGTCGTCCCCCGGACGCCGCACCGAAACATTCACGTCGGCCCGCATGGAGCCTTGTTCCATGTTGCCGTCGCAGGTACCGAGATAGCGCAGGATCGCGCGCAACTTGGTCAGATAAGCCCCGGCCTCCTCCGAAGAGCGCATGTCCGGTTTGGACACGATCTCCATCAGCGCGATGCCGGCCCGGTTCAAGTCGACAAAGGTGTTGCGCGGGTCACGGTCGTGCAGCGACTTGCCGGCATCCTGCTCGAGATGCAGGCGCTCGATCCCGACATCGCGGCTGCTGCCATCGGGCAGATCGACCTTGACCGTGCCCTCGCCGACGATCGGCTGCTGGTATTGGCTGATCTGATAACCCGGCGGCAGGTCTGGATAGAAATAGTTCTTCCGATCGAAGACCGATTTGCGGTTGATCTGGGCGTTCAACCCGAGGCCGGTCCGCACGGCCTGGCGCACACAGGTTTCGTTGATCACCGGCAGCATCCCCGGCATCGCCGCGTCCACCAGGCTCACCTGCGCGTTCGGCGCCGCCCCGAACGTCGTGGACGCACCGGAGAACAGTTTGGCCTCGGAGACGACCTGGGCGTGAACTTCCAGGCCGATCACGACCTCCCACTCGCCCGTCCTACCTTCGATCAACGCCGCCATCTGAGCCCCGTCTCCTGCCCGGCCTCCTTATAGGCACGCGCCGATCCCGATGAAAGCGCCGCCCGCCCGCCGCACTGGCCCGACTGGCACGTTTCTTGTCCGCACCGGCAAGAAAGCGTTAACCAAATAGTCCAGTGTTTCCGGGCTAGACCTGCCAGGCTTAGCGCTATTGCGCCGCACAAATAGGCAAAGCCAGCCCCCAGGGTAGGCAATCGTCACAAAACCTTCATGTGTTTAGATGCAGTTAACAAAATGCTGCATTGCAAAAAATGCAAGACAACCACTGAAAACCCGTGCTATATAAAAGGCTGTTCCTCCCTAGATACTTGGGCCGCCACTTGGTGGCCCTATTTTTTTGCGCTCAGCGAGCACGTCCGGCGAGCCCGCTTCAAAAGGTTAATTTCACCAAGTCTTCGCGTAAGTTGAAGAAGTCCTTCGTAAACGCAACGGCGGCATCGTTGTCGAACCCCTTGCAGGTGTAGAGGACGGTCGAGACAAAGCACGGCCCCGTCCAAACGTAGATCGATATCCCGGAATCGATCAGCGGCACGAAGCCGTCAAAGCCCGCATGCTCGTCCCGCCCGGCGCCGCTGGCCGGCGCGAACACGACCGGCTCACCATATGTGCGGAGCTCTAAGGCCGTCGCGACCCCCAGCAAGAAGTCCCGCACATCACCCTCGGCCACGTCCCGGTTGTAGTAGCCCTCGATCAGCAGCCGCTGCCGAAAGACCTCCGGCGCCAGCGTCCGCGGCTGGTTCATCGGGGCCGCGTGTCGAACGCCGCCGCGTCCTCGACCACACCGGCCACCCGGAACATGGTCGCCTCGTCGAAGGCCCGGCTGATGACCTGCAGGCCCAGCGGCAACCCGTCACCGCTAAGCCCGGCGGGCACCGAGATCGCCGGCAAGCCGGCCATCGACGCGGGCACGGTGAACACGTCGTTCAGATACATCGCGATCGGATCGTCCATCTTCTCGCCAATGCCGAACGCCGGATAGGGTGACGTCGGCGTCAACAACGCATCGCAAGCTTCGAAGGCAGAACGAAAATCCTCGAAAATCCGCGTCCGGACCTTCTGCGCCTTCAGGTAATAGGCATCGTAATAGCCGGCGGACAGCACATAGGTCCCGATCAGCACGCGGCGCTTGACCTCAGCCCCGAAGCCGGCCCCGCGCGTCCGTTCATATGTATCGATCAGATCTTCGCCCGGGACCCGCAGCCCGTACCGCACACCGTCGTACCGGGCCAGGTTGGAGGACGCCTCCGCCGGCGCGACGATGTAGTAACAAGGCAGCGCGTATTTGGTCAGCGGCAGCGAGACCTCGACGATCTCCGCGCCGGCCGACCGCAGCCAATCGGCCCCATCCGACCAGAGTTTCTCGACCGCGGCCGGCATCCCGTCCATCCGGTATTCCTGCGGGATGCCGATCTTCAGGCCGCGCAAATCGCCGGTGATCGCCGCCTCGAAATCCGGCACCGGAACATCGGCCGATGTCGAATCCTTCGGGTCGTGGCCGGCCATCGCGCCGAGCATGATGGCGCTATCGCGAACGGTCCGCGTCAACGGACCCGGATGATCCAGCGAGCTGGCGAACGCAATCACGCCCCATCGCGAGCACCGCCCATAGGTCGGTTTGGTGCCGACGATGCCGCAAAACGACCCCGGCTGGCGAATGGAGCCGCCGGTATCGGTCCCGATGGCCCCCATCGCGATGCGCGCCGCCACCGCGGCGGCCGAACCGCCGGACGACCCACCCGGTACCAGGTCACGGCCAGCCGCACGGCCCCAGGGATTCTTCACCGGACCGTAGTAACTGGTCATGTTCGACGAGCCCATGGCGAACTCGTCGAGGTTGGCCTTGCCGAGCATGACCGCGCCGGCGGCCCAGAGCTTGGCTGTCACCGTCGATTCGTAGGCCGGTACGAACCCGTCGAGAATGTGCGATCCCGCCGTGGTCGCCACGCCGTCGGTGCAGAACAGATCCTTGATTGCCAGCGGAATGCCATCGAGCGGTCCGAACCGGCCACCGCCGCGCCGCGCGTCCGAGGCCGCCGCCATGTCCCGCGCCTGCTCCGCCGTCGTCGTGACAATGGCGTTCAGATCGGCGAAAGCCTCCATCGCCGCGATATGAGCTTCCGCCAACTCAACCGCCGTAGCATCACCCGCCGCCAGCCGATCGCGCGCTTCCGCGATCGTCAGATCGGTCAGAGCCGCCATCACTCGACGACCTTCTGCACGACGTAGAAGTCATCCGCCCGGGCCGGCGCATTGGCCAGCACGCGCTCCGGCGCACCGCCGTCCGTGACCTTGTCCTCACGCATCGCCAGCGTCATGTCGGCGACGCTGGTCATCGGCGCCGCCCGGTCCGTATCGACCTCGCGCAGCTGTTCGATCCACCCGAGGATATTGTTGAGTTCGCCGGACAGCGGTTCGAGCTGGTCCTCATCAACATGTATGCGGGCGAGACGCGCGACACGCGCCACGGTTTCCTTATCCAACGGCATGATGGTGATCCGATTTCGTACGGCGGAGCCGGAAGCTAGCACCGGTCCGATATCACGGCAACGACACGGCGCGTCCGGTCCATATCAGAAAAAGCTTCCCGCGATAGTGCAATCGTACTAGGAAAAAAGACAAAGGGAGAGGTACATGCAAGCCTTGATGCGCCTTTGCGGCATAGTGATTTTGATGGTGATAATCGCGGCGCCATCAACCATAACGGGCGCACGGACGGAGCAGCTGCGTCTCGGCGTCATGCCGTTCACCAGCGCCGCCGCACTCGTCAACCAGTTCCGGCATCTCCGCGACCACTTGCAGAACGAGCTGTCTATCGACGTCATGCTGGAGTCGGCCCCCGACTTCCGTACGTTCGCGCAACGGCTCGGCGAAAACCGCTACGATGTCGTTTTCGCCGCACCCCACCTGGCAGCTTTTGCGACCAGCCAAGGCAACTACCGGCCATTGGTCCAAACGGCGCCCAAATCGGCAACCGCATACGTTCGCGCGGACAGCGAGATTAAGGACCTCTCGGACCTCTCCGGCCGGACAGTTGTCACACCCGACGGGCTGGCGATCGTCACTCTGCTGGCCGAGGCCGCCTGGTTCGGCAAAGCGGGCGTCCGGCCGCCCGCCGAGATCAGGCACACGCCATCTCACAACAACGCTCTCCTGCTGGTCGCAAACGGCCGCGCCGATGTTGCGATATCTATACCCGACGTCTACGCCCGCCTCCCGGAGGCTGACGCGGAACGGCTGCGGGCCATCGGCACGGTCGGCGATATGTTCGCGGAACTCTACCTATTGAGCGGTGCCGTCGACGCGGATCTGGCCGATCGCATAGAGAAAGGGCTACTTGCCTTCCCGAATACGGACGCCGGCCGCCAATTTCGGACCGGACCGCTGTCCCGTGCCATTCCGTCGGACCTCAAGGACTACGACCAGTACATGCCGGTTGTACGTGATCGCCTGGACCACGGCGAGTAGCATAGGCACAACGCTCCCGCCCAATCGGAGCCGCCAGGGACGGATTGAACATGAACCACGTCTTGAATCTGCGCTTTAAGCTGATCGCGCTCGTGACCCTCGTGCTCGGCATGTGCACGCTATTGCCACTGGCCAACAATATTCGCCTGACGGAAGATCTCAGGCGGGCGGCATCCGAAATCCGCCGTGCGGAACTCGCGCCGCTGCTCAGCGCCACGCTGGCCATCCCCGTTTTCGAGGGCGACGTCGCCACCCTAAATGACGAGCTGACCGATCTTGTTACGGCAAACGGCATTGTTCAGATTTCGGTCGAGGACACGCGTGGCCGGATCCTGTCGGCGGCGGGCGATTTGGCGTCACACACCGCCGACGGCCCGTCGCCCGCTGGGCGGACGGTCACGCTGACGACGCCCATCTCGCTGTCGGGTGAGCCCATCGGTACGGCATCGGTCCTGCTGTCGACGAAGGCATTAGACATGGCGCGCGATGCAATCGTTATCGACAGCTTCTTGATTAGCCTCTCCGTCGCGGTCGCTAGTATTCTGGTGTTGGCCGCGTTCGGTTACCGCCTGGCCCGGCGGCTCGCCGAACTCGAAGGGGCCGCCGTCGCCGTCGCCGGTGGCGATCTCTCGGTCCGGGCACCATCCGGCGGTCGTGACGAGATCGCCAAGGTCGCCGACGCTTTCAACGCCATGTTGGCCCGTTTGAAAGCGACACAGGACAAGCTCAAGTTCGAAAAAACGCAGCTTGATATGGCGATCCAAAGCGCCGACGCCGGTGTCTATGACATGCCGGCCAGTGACGGGCGTGTCTACCGGTCACAAAGACTCCTGGAGATCATTGGGCTCCCTCACCTCCCGAGTACGCGTCAGGCGTGGCAGGACCGTATTCACCCCGACGATGTCGACACCGTTCTCAAGACCGTCGAAGCAACGCAAACCGGGCGGCAGCCCCCCTACCGCATGGAATACCGAATTCTCCACCGCGACGGAGAGTATCGTTGGCTCCGCGAACGCGGAAAACTGTTTCACAGCGCTGCCGGCAAAGCCAACCGGTTGGTCGGCATGGCACTCGACATTACGGAACAGAAAGGTACGGAAGCCACCCTGCGAAAGACCCGCGGCCAACTCGATGCGCTGATCAATAGCTTACCGCACGCGGTGTATATGAAGGACACGCGCGGTCACTACCTGCTCGCCAACCCGACACACGCTGCCCATCTCGGCGCGCATAAAGCCGGGATTCCGGACACCACCGAGCGCTGTTTCTTTTCACCCGAAACCGCGCAAAGGTTAGAGGAACAAGACGCCCAGGTCATATCGGAGCGCCGTACCGTCAGGGCCGAAGTCGAAGTCGAGTTCCCGGATAACAGAACGCGCCACCTCGACATCACGAAGTTTCCGGTACTTGACGCCGACGGCGAGGTCACCGCGGTCGGTGGAATGAATGTGGACGTGACCGAGCGCTACCGGGCAAAGAAAGCACTCGCCAACAGCGAGCGCCGATTTCAGGCCTTAGCAGACAACTTGCCATACCCGCTTTTCATGAAGAATACGGCCGGCGAGTACATCCTTGCCAGCGCCGCCTTCTGCCGGGCCAGCGCATGCGTCAGCGGCGGCATACTCGGCAAGACCGCCTCGGACATCTTCCCGCCCGAAATCGCTGCAGAGTTCGAAGCCGCAGACCGCAAAGTCATCGCCAAGCGGCGACTACAGCGTGACGAGATTGCTATCACAAGCCGGGACGGCAAAGTCAGGCACCTCGACATCACCAGATTCCCTGTCAACGACGGATCGGGTCACCTGATTGGCTTGGCTGGCATCGCCGTCGACCTGACGGAACAGCGTCATGCCGAGAAGGCCAAGCAGCAGGCTGAGGAAAGCGTCACGACCCTGATTGAGAACCTGCCCTTCCCGGTCTTCATGAAAGACCTTGAAGGACGTTTCAAGTATGCCGGACCCCTGCTGCCAAAAAGGATTGGCGTGGGATTAGATGACATAATCGGGAAAACCGTCCACGATTTCATACCGAAAGACTATGCGGACTGGTACGCAGAGACCGACCGTCAAGTGATCGAGAGCCGGCAGCCGCTTACGTTCGAGACACAGACGGATCTTGGCCCGGGTCCAACCCGAACCGTCGAGGTGACGAAGTATCCCGTCATGGACGCGCAGGGGACGCTCATCGGCATCGCCGGCCTGAGTGTCGACACCACGGAACGTCGCCGGATCGAGCGGGAACTCGAGGAGAACCGTGGTCGCCTTCAGTCCCTCATCGACAACCTGCCACACCCCATTTACATGAAGGATAGGGATGGGCGCTTTGTTCTGATGAGCCCCGCCTACGCCCGTGAGCTCGAGATGGACGCCGACGAGGCTTGCGGAAAGACGGTCTTCGACTTCTTCGAAAAGGAAGCAGCCGAGGCTGCGACGGCGCTTGACAACAAGGTCATCGAAACCCGCGCGCCGGTTCGCAGCATTGTCGAGGATCGTCTCCCGCGTCTGCACCGGGGGCCGCGAACCTACGACGTCACCAAATTCCCGATCTTCGATTTCGACGATCGTTTGGTTGGCCTCGCCGGCATGAATATCGACATCACTGCGCAAAAGCAGGCCGAAGCGGCCAAACGCGAGAGCGAGCAGCGCCTGCACGCGCTGATCGAAAACTTGCCGTTTGCCATGTCGATGAGTGACCTGGCAGGCCGATATGTCGTCGCAAGCCCCGTCTTGGCCAGGAAACTCGGATGCGAAATCAGCGATCTTTTGGGCAAGACCGCAGCGGAGGTCCTGCCCGCAAAGACAGCATCCAAATACACCGCTATGGAGCGCGAAGTGCAGGAAACGCATCGCCCGGTCACTCGGGAGATTACCTCGACCTGCACGGCCAATGGCGAGCGCATTCTAGAGGTTACAAAGTTTCCCATTCTCGATGCCGACGGCAATCTCGCCGGTTTTGCCGGCTTCAATCACGACATCACGGACCGCCGTCGCGCTGAGGCAAGATTGGCCGAAGCGCAGCGCATGGAAATGGTCGGGCAACTCGCCGGCGGTATTGCCCACGACTTCAACAATCTGCTCGCGCTGATTCGCGGCAACCTGGAAATACTGACTGAGAGAATAGAGCCGGAACCCACAGTGGAAAAACGGCTGAATGCCGCCGTGCATGCCGTTCAACGCGGTGCCGACCTGACGGAGCGGCTACTCGCCGTCGGGCGCCGGCAACGCCTTCAAGCCACCACTGTCGATGTCTCGGTTCTGCTCGACCAGACCATCGAGGTCTTGTCCAGCGCTCTCGGAAACGACATAGAGATCCAAGTCAATTACGAGACGGGCCTCTGGCAGGTCCATATAGACCCCGGCGGGCTTGAGGACGCCCTTTTGAATCTCGCGTTGAATGCCCGAGCAGCCATGCCGACGGGCGGTGAACTCCGAATTCGCGCCGACAACAAGCAGTTTTCCGCCGCGGAAGCAAACGGAGAACTCCAGCCTGGCAGGTATGTGATCGTTTCAGTGGAGGACACTGGAAGCGGAATCCCAAGCGACGTCCGACCGCATGTCCTTGAGCCTTTCTTCACAACGAAAACCGACGGGACCGGGCTCGGGCTCAGCGTTGCCTACGGTTTCCTCAGGCAATCCGGCGGCACGCTGAAGATCGCGTCGCGCGAGGAACAGGGCACGCGTGTCTCGCTGTATCTGCCCTGCGAGGCGGGAAGAGATGCGACGGAAAAGAGCGTCAGGGTCACCGCCAAGCCAAATGGCCGTTCGCAACTCGCGGTCGTGGTTGACGACAACCCGGAGATGTTGGAGCTGCTGGTGAAACGAATGCGGCGACTCGGCTTCGACACGAAGACCGCGACAGAAACGGACACCGCGCTGACTCTCCTTGCTCAGCACCCCGAAGCATCCGTTTTGGTGACGGACGTCATGCTTGGCAACGGGTTTAACGGCATCGCATTGGCCCGCGCCGCGCGCGGGAAATACGCCGATCTGCCAGTTATATTCATCTCGGGTCAAGCCACCAGATCAGACTTCAATCCGGACGGACGCACCGGCTTTATTCGAAAACCCTTCGGCATGAAGGAGTTGGATGAGCAGCTAAGCTGCGTCGTACCTCACTTCTCGGCCACCACGTCGGCGCAGAACGTATAGCCGACGCCGTGCACCGTCTTGAGGATTGCGGGCTCCGCCGGGTTGGGCTCGATCTTCTGGCGCAACCGTAGAACATGCACATCGATGTTGCGTCCGTACCCCTCGACGTTTCGCCCCTTTATTTCGCGCATGAGTTCGTCCCGACTGAGGTCCTCATTCGGCCGACTGATGAGCGTCCGCAGCAACGCGAACTCGGTTGATGTGAGCGGCACTTCATTCTTGGCGGGCGATTGCAGCCTACGGGTCTGCAGATCGAGCCGCCATCCCGAAAATCCGAGCGACTTTGCCGAGTGACGGCTGGATGCGGCGCCCGTGGCCCGAATGCGCCGATGTAGGCTGTTGATCCGGGCGAGAAGTTCCCGCAGCTCGAACGGCTTTTGCAGGAAATCGTCAGCTCCGAGCTCAAGCGAGACAACCCGATCGACGAGGTTACCGGCCCCGCTCATCATGATGATTCCGCAGTCCGTGTGCTCCCGCAGGTACTGGGTAAGCGCAAGCCCGTGTTCCTCCGGTAGGATGAGATCGACCATGACGATCTCGAACTCGCTCCTGGCAAGTTCTTCACGCATCGCCTTGCCGTCCCTGGCCAGCACGACGTCTTGACCCTTCTCGTCAAGGTAGTCCTTCACCATCCCGGCGAAGTCTGGATCGTCATCTACAAGCAGGATGCGCATCAATCTGGCCGCTTTGTTAGGCGCCATTTGCAAGGTGGGCAGCCCGGCAGAGGATCAGTCAATCGCCCGCAACCGCCCTGGTTCATCCTTGCAACCCGTCCCTTGGTAACCTATCGACATAGCGCCTGAGCAATCCAGATGCCAATAATCAATACCGCTTCCGATATTGCGCCACTTCTTCAACATGGCGCGCGCTTACTTTGCCTGGATCTCGGCACAAAGACCATTGGCCTCGCGCTGAGTGACAAAAGCCGCGTCGTAGCAACACCGCTGAGGACCATCAAACGCACGAAATTCAACGCAGACGCGAACCACTTAGCCAAACTCGTGGCAGATTCGGGCGTGGGCGCGCTTGTCGTTGGCCTGCCGTTGAACATGAACGGCACGGAGGGACCGCGCTGCCAGTCGACCCGAGATTTCGCGCGCAACCTCGCGCAGGTCATAGACCGACCGATCACGTTCTGGGACGAACGGCTATCAACCGCGGCGGTCGAACGTGCTTTGATCAAGGAGGCGGACCTGTCCCGCAAGCGCCGCGGGAAATTGGTCGACAACATGGCGGCTGCGGTCATCCTCCAGAGTTTTCTCGACTTCCTCAGGCACCGCACCGACTGAGCGCGACGCCCGATCAATTCGCAAAGACGCAGCCCCCGTCCTGCCTACCGAGTCGTTCGAAGCCATTATAGACCTTCCGGTTGAATCGCGCACCCTTAACGTTACCCAAACGAGATGTCAGCGTCGCCGGATGACTGCGGCGACGGGAGCTCGGCGTCGAAGGTTTGTGGCCAGTGGAAAGGGCTTTGCTGTGTTCAACTCTGCCCGGTGACATCTTCGCCGGATATACGTGCCCTCAGCCAAGACTCGAATGCACCGGCCGGCAGTGGCGGACTGTAGAGATAGCCCTGCGCTTCATCACACCCTTTGTCCACCAGGTGTGCGACCTGGGCAGACGTCTCGACACCTTCGGCAATGACGCTGAGGTTGAGGCTGTGACCGATCCTGATCACGGCCTCGGTAATGGCCGTGAAGTCCGGGTCATCTTCTAAATTCTGCACAAACGACCGGTCGATCTTCAGTTTGTTGACAGGGAACCGTTTCAGCCGCGCCAAAGATGAGTAGCCGGTACCGAAGTCGTCGACCGCAATCTTCACGCCAAGCCCGGCAAGGCGTTCAAGTATGCCGACGACCTCATCCGCTCTCTCGATCATCATGCCTTCGGTGAGTTCCAACTCGAGGTGATTCGGATCGAAACCCGACTCGTCGAGAACCGCCACGACCTCGTCATAGAGCCCCGCCTTGAGCTGTGATACAGAGATGTTGACGGCGACAAGGAGCGGCGGCAGCCCGGCATCTCGCCACGCCTGTCCCTGGACGCAGGCAGACCGCAGTATCCACTGACCAAGCGGCCCGATCAGGCCGCTCTTTTCGGCAATCGGTATAAAATGCAGCGGCGAGACCTGACCGCGGCTGGGGTGGTTCCAACGTACCAGCGCCTCGACACCGAGAACCTGCTCGTCGATCAGACTGACCTGCGGTTGGAAATAGAGCTCAAACTCATCCCGAACCAACGCGACGCGCAGGTCATTCTCCATGACGGTCTGCTCGGTCACCTTGGTGTGCATCATCTCGTCGTAGAGATAGAAACAATTCCGCCCCTTAGCCTTCGCCTGGTAGAGGGCGAGATCGGCTTTTCGGATGAGTTGATCTGGATCTTTGTCGTCGTGCGGGAACAGGCTGACCCCGATACTCACACCGGTCTTGACCAAGCTGCCGTCGGCGGTCACCGGCTCCGCGAAGCTTTCAACGATGCGGCGCGCCAGAATATTGACCGGATCGACGCTTTTCAGGTTCGTGAAGACGATGCCAAACTCGTCGCCACCTAGCCGCGCCAGCGTGTCGGTCTGCCGAACGACGGTGCCCAACCGCTTCGCCACGACCTGCAAGAGTGCGTCGCCGGTGGGATGACCAAAGGTGTCGTTGACCTCCTTGAAGTTGTCGAGGTCGATGAACATCAAGGCGACGAGCCGATCTATGCGCGCCGAGTTGGCAATAGCCTCCGTTAGGCGCTCATGAAACAGGTTGCGGTTGGCAAGCCCAGTTAGCGCGTCATGGTGCGCCATCTGCCGGATGGTCTCTTCCGCCTTTCGCTGGTCGGTGATGTCGGTCACCGTTGCCAAAACGCTGCCGACGGCACCGTCGTGCCCCATCACCGGGGCTCCATAGATAGCGATGTGACGCACGCCGTCACCCGCTGGATCTGCAAAGTCGATCTCGCAACCAGCGCCGACGCCGCCGTCCCAGATCGAGCGTACATCGGCCATCGCTTCAGCCGCACAGCCAGACAAAGCGGCATGACAGGCGTCGTCCGTGAGGTCGGCCGCGGCGCTGACGAGAGTGCGCAACGCGGAGTTCATGTAAAGCAGGCTGCCGTCGGCGGCCAAATGCCAAATGCCGACCGGGCTGTTCTCAGCTAAGGTCCGGTAGCGCTTTTCATTCTCTTCGGCCTCGTCGCGGGCCCTTGCCAATTCCTCCATGAGTTCGGCATAGCTGCACGCCTGCTCCTCATAGCGTCGCTTCGCGTCGCCGAGTTCGGTCAGATGGTAGGCCAGTTCCCGAGTTTTCTCCTCGGCGGCCTGCTCATTCTCACGGCGCGTGGTTATATCATGTAAAATCCAGTGCTGAATGGAGCGGCCCCCAGCCTGTAGCTCGGTCGTATAGAGCTCAAAGGACCGGGTCACACCATGGACATCCAGTTCACCAAAGAACTGACGCCCCCGCGCGTCAGGGGGTTCCTGAGGGGTCAACCATTCGTTCACCGTCAGACCGAACAGCTCGCGGAGGTCGCATCCGGTGAGGTCCCGGCCAGCACAACCGAAGAGACCGAGCGCCGCGTCATTGGCGACGAGCGCGATTCGGTCATCCGGATCGACCAGCAGCTGCGCAACGCCACTGCCTAGAAACAGAGACCGATAGAGCGCGCACTGCCGTCCCGCTCCGGCACCCAGAGGACACCATGGCGCAAGCGGTCCTTCGGCAAGGCATTGCTCTGTCATCGGGATTAGTCTTGCCAGACTATGGTTAACTGCAGACTAAGCGGATGGGCGGCTAGAGATCGCCTCCTTTGAGGCGTGCGTCCAGCCGATCCAACGGCACCGACTGCTGCGTGCCATCCGACCCTCTAACCATCACACTCCGGCGACGAACCTCTTGATCACCAACCGCGATGAAAGCGGCAACACCGGCACCGCGCGCGTCCAGGACTTTCTTCGACAACCGCTCGGACCGCATATCGGCGCGCGCCCGGTAACCGACGCTCCTCAGGTGGTCGGCAACCTGCACGGCGTAGTCGCGATGAGCCGGCCCAATCGACGCCACAACGGCTTGGACCGGCGCCAGCCAGAGCGGCAAACGGCCGGCATGGTGTTCCAGCAGGACGCCGATGAACCGCTCCACACTGCCGAGCACGGCATGATGGAGCATCACCGGGCGTTGTCGTCCGTTCGCGCTGTCGACATAGCGCGCGTCGAGACGGTCGGGCAGCACCAAGTCGACCTGCACGGTCCCGCATTGCCAACTG
>CAJICA010000267.1_pt1 | contig 12868 bp, 12 predicted proteins | sample 9199501 | NCBI WGS metagenome assembly CAJICA01 (sample SAMEA7708319, study PRJEB35096) | sediment metagenome | biome: marine neritic benthic zone biome [ENVO:01000025]; feature: sediment [ENVO:00002007]; material: shallow marine sediment [ENVO:03000034] sea grass bed [ENVO_01000059] ... | reverse complement strand
GTTGGTGTGCTGGGCGAAAAGAAAAAGCTCTGCAGTGTGTCGCCTAAGCCGAACTGTTCACCGGAATCCCCTGCCACGTCGTTCTGCCAGATAACAGGCAAGATAGTTCGCGAAATTAGGTTCCAATCCTCGTTTAGCGTGAACGGTACGACAGGCTGAAAATTCATCAATACTTGTTCGCCATTCTCGCTGCCGAAGCCATCATTGTAATTGAACTCGAATGGCACCGAGATCAGCGCAGCAATTGGGTTCGCAAGCTGCTTGGCGAGTGCTTCATTTCCTTCTTGTGCCGCGGCGTTTCGTTCCGAGACCGCGATCGCCAAGAAGACAATCAGGCACAACGTCCCGTGATGCTTTGCGATTTCGTGAAATCGAGTTGTCATCCCATCCCCTGTTGGCGCGTCCCGGTTCCGCAAGTGCGGAGACCGATAGCCACGACATTCGTTGTCAGAAAACCCACGCCCCCTCGTGCGCGATGATTTCGTTCGCGTCGAAACGAATGTCGTGTTCGTCCAGAAACACGTTGCCCCGGCGCGAAACCGCTGACGAAGCCGAGCACGACACCGGCAATGATGGTTTACGGGTCACTGAGCGTTTTGACGATGATCGGCCCGACCTTCATCCGTTCCCCCGGCTTCTGACCGTTCTAGCATTGTCGATTTCAGCGGCGATGGCTACTCCGCGTGGCGGGTCTCGGCGTTGTTTGGCTTGGTGCGCTTGTCAGGTGATCGCTCCGCGGCAAGCTTGCCACACTAGTCTTGGTCCGCAGTCCGACCCCGCGTATCGACACTTTCATGTGTGTCAACCCTGGCTTGCGGTATTCGGATAGTCCGCCGGCAACCGCCGTGCGAACATTGCCCGCGCAAGGCGTTGGACCTTCTGCGGTTGATTTGTGTCAACAGCCAGAAGGGTCGGGGCGTCATACGGTTACGACGTGTGAGTTCGGCATTCGGTCGACGAGGGAGGAAATCAAATGAAACGTAGGGATTTCGTCAAGGCGGTGCCGGCGACCGCACTCTTGCCGGCCGCGCTCGGCGCCAAAACGGCGGCTGCCGAAACAAGCGCCAAGACCGCGCCTGTCCAGATCGCACAAGCGGAATCCACCGTGGTTCGAGATCCTGAACTGGCCGAAACCTACGGCGTTCCGGATTACTCACAGCACATGATCACCTCGGACATGGAGGGGCTCGGCCCGGACGGCAAGCCGACGGGTCAGAAGGCGACCTTCACGGGGGCATCCAAGGCCGATGCCATGCCGGATACGGCAAGCAAGCAGATGACCCTGACCAAGGAGGAGCAGGATATCCTCGACGGCAAGGACGGCGAGGAAAAGGCCAAGCTCATGGCCATTCTAGTCGCCTTCGGCAACGCTTTTGGCGCCGAAAAACTGGTGGATCTGGGCGGCGCGCCGCACAGCAATATGTTCATCGGCGCGGAATACATGCGAAGCATGATCGACGTGCTGGAGCAGTGCGTCGACGCGGGACTGAAATCCTACGCGCCATACACCGTGAACCCGCGCCCTTACGACGTCTACAACGTCCAGAACAATCCGGTCGAGATGAAGCTCATCTACCAAGGCTATCCGCTCCAGGCGAGACTGGACTATATCCACTCGCAACTCGGCGCGCCGGACCTCAACTTCCGCTCCTGCGCCTGCTACATCGACGAGGTCGGGAACGCGCCCGAACCGGGCACCTATGTGGCCTGGGCTGAGTCCTCGGCGGTGAACTACGGCAACTCGGTCCTCGGGATTCGGACGAACCGCAACGGCGCCGGCATGGATTTGATCCAGGCCATGCTCGGCAAGGCGCCGCTCTTCGGTCTGATGACCGACGAAGGACGGCGGGCCAAGTGGCTGGTCGAGGTCAAAACGTCGAAAGAGCCGGACTGGGGCGCGGTCGGCACGGCCATTGGCCGCAAAGTCGTAGAGGACGTGCCTTACATCACGGGGCTCGAGCAGTACTTCGAAGGCGGCGAGATAACGGCCGACAACCTGCACCTGCTGAAGGCGATGGGCAGCGCCACCGCCTCCTCCGGCGCCGTCGGCCTCTATCACGTCGAAGGCGTGACTCCGGATGCGAAGGAGAAGGGCCGCGATCTGCTGGTCGAGGGCTACCAGACCTACGTGATCGATGATGAAGAGCAGGCGCGGATCATCGGCACCTTCGAGAATCTCTGGCCGGAAGAGGACGGCGATCCCACCGCCGCCTTCATCGGCTGCCCGCACAACACCTACCACGAGGTGGTGAAGTGGGGCCGTTTGGTCATTGAAGCGCTCGACGCGGCTGGCCAAGAGGAAGCCGCCATCCCGGTCTTCATGTTCACCCCCAACACGGTGCGCGACCGGCTGCTCGCTGAAGAGACGGAACTTGCAGGGAAAATGTTCCGGGCCGGCATGCACGCGACCAACATGTGCGCCGTGGTTTACTCCGGCATGAAGGGCTTCTCGGAGCGCGTGCGCGGGATCACGAACTCCGCCAAGACACGAGCCTACTCGAACATCCGGTACTTCCCCGATGAGATCCTGCTGAACGCAATCGTAACCGGCAAGATCGAGGCCTGAGACTGGGTATCAACTCGACTGGAGACTGAGAAATGGCGAAGACTTTCAAAGGACGTCCGCTGATCCCAGGTGCCCTGGAGGGCGAGGCGCTCGTCTCGAAGCAGCCTTTCAACACAACCGCGTCCTATTTCGAGAACATGTTTGGGGGCAACACCGAGACTGCGCCCTGCACCGACAACAACAACGCGGAGTTGAGGGGGAAGGATCTGAAGGGCACGATCATCTGTACGCCCCAGACCGTCGGCTCCACCATGGGCGCCGGCGCTATAATGGGTGTGAACGCACTAGGTGTCGGCTTCAAGGCCATGCTGTTCTCCTCGCACATCGACAGCATCGCGGCTGGCGGCCTGTTCATCGACGCCGGCTGGAACGATCGCAAGGTCATCACCATCGACCTGCTTGGCGACGAGTTCCTCGAGACCGTGCAGAACGGCGATCCGATCAAGATCATGGAGGACGGGACCGTCGAGGTCGGCTGACGCCGGCTTCGCACCCCAAGCAGAGGAATGCTCAGATGAACAGAAGAGATTTCGGTAAGGCGGTCGTCACCACTGGGGCGGCTCTGGTTGCGGGCCGGGCCTATGCCGGCCCGGCGACCTCCGATCTACGCAGCAACTACGCCGTCAACTTGGAAGAAACACCGGTGATCCTCGAAGTCGCGATCAGCGGCTCGACCACGAAGAAGATCAATCCCGAGGCGCCGGAGACCGGCCCCGAACTTGCGGACGAGGCGATCAAATGCTTCGACGCGGGTGCGACGATCGTCCACACCCACTCCAACAAGCCGAGCGAGAACGTGGACGAGGCGGTCCAGGCCTATGTCGACGCTTTTGCGCCGGTGCGCGAGAAGCACCCTTACGGGATCATGTACCCGACGGCGAATTTCGACCCGGCGGCCTATCACCAGAACCGGACCGTCTGGCCGCCGGAAATCCAGAGCGGACACTACCGCCCCCTCGCCGAGGCCGGTCTCGCGAACATGATCCTGCTCGATACCGGCGTCGTGCCGCTCGCGGTCTATGACGACAACGGCCTAATCCCAGAGAAGGGTTTCTGGTGGTACGGCTTCTGGCCGGGCGACAGCAAGATTGTCCTCGACACCTGCAACGAGCTTGGATGCGGCGCGTCGATCTCGGTGTTCGAGCCGGGCTGGATGAAGAATGTCGTCGCCATGGCACGGGCGGGCACCCTGCCGCGTGGTTCAAAGCTCAATATCTACTTTGCGGATTATGGGTTCGCGGGCATGGCACCGCCGGTCCCGGAGGCGTTGCAGCTCTATCTGCACATGATCGAAGGGCTCGACCTGAAATGGTCGGTCGGCCTGATCGCCAACGATATCATGGAAACGCCGCTGGCCCGCATGGCGCTTGAGCGGGGCGGCAGCTTCCGCGTCGGACTCGAGGACTGGGCGACCGGCCCAAGCAACCTCGAACAGCTGGCGCGGGCCAAGGAGCTGATCGACAAGGTCGGCCGCAAAGTGGCCACCGGAGCGGAGGCGATCGAGGTTCTCGACATTCCGTATCCGGCAACGCGACCGAAGGGCTAGGCGACAACCTTTTCTGGAAACCGAAATCTGACGGGCGGCAGTTGCCCGCCGCCCGCCTGATGAAGCATCAGGGAGTAGGACATCATGTCAAAGGACCATCAATCACCCTTGCCATCGGCATCCGGCGAAGAAGAGCCCGTCGCTACGGCGACAACGGATACGAGCGGTGACGGACTCAACCGCCGGAATTTCCTGGTAGCCGGTTCGGCGGGATTGGCAGCCGCGGGCGCCGGCATTGGTCGTGCGTCAGCCCAGACACCAGTCGCCCCACCGGGGGATTCTCAGCCGTTGCCGACGAACTCGACCTCCGGCCGGCGCGTTGCCATCGTCACCGATACGTTGCTGAGTATGGGGCCGCATCTCGCCCGCAGCTTCGCACGGCAGGGCTACAACCTCGTCATCGCCGATCCCGCGGAAGGCCTGCCGGAAGAACTAGAGAAAATCGGCGCGAGTGTCGTGGTCGTGCCCGGCATCGAACAGGAGGGTCCAAACAACGAGGGCAAGCCGGGTGCGATACAGAAGCTGGCCGATGCCGCGAAGGCGGAATTCGGCGGTTTCGACTCTGCCTTCATCCGGACCGCTGTGCATGTCGGCAAGAATATCCTCGAGGAAACACCGGAAAACATGCAGCTTTCGTACGAGCAGAATTGCTTGGCGGTCATGTTCGCGCTGCAGGCCGTCCTGCCGCCGCTAATGGATGCGGGCCGTGGGCAGGTCGTCATTCAGACCAGCGCCACGAGCGAGAAGCCGTTCCCGGCCCTCGTCGCCTACACCACCATGCGCGCCGCGGCGGCGATGATGGTCCGCTGCGCCGCCATGACAGCGGCGCCGAGCGGTGTCATGGTCAACGCCGTCGGTACGAACTTCATGAACTATCCCGGTTTCAAGGAAACCACGGGCGCCGATGATCCCGAGGTTATGGCCTCTATCCTGTCCAATGTCCCGTTGGGTCGACTTGGGGAGCCGGAGGAAGCGGCACACTTCACCATGACGTTGCTGGATGGCTACAACATGTACACGACCGGCAACTTCTTCCCGATTTCAGGCGGCTTCAATAACTCTGGTTATCCTGTGTACACCGAGCCCCGGTGAGGCGTGTCGGGCATAATGTGAGGACAAGCGTTCCCGATGGACTAAGCTCTCGTCTCGATACGGTGGCAATGTTTGCCACCGACCGAGAGTGACGAAGGCCTTGTCGACGATTGGCACTTCATGCGAATCCGGAACGCGCGCCAACCTGACATTCGCCTTCGCAAGTTCGCGAGAGGCTTACGGTTTTCGGTCGTCCGAATACCGCAGATCGCCTTAGCGTGCTTCCTCTCGCTATACGTCTTTCTCGCAGTGCCGGCGACGGCTCAAAACACCGGTTCGGGTGGCAGTCTCGACGGTCCAACGGAGCCCTCGAACCTCCTACCGGAGATCGACGAACGAAAGACGCAGCGAGATTCGTTGATTCCGGTGTCGCCGTTGGGACGACTGCGCGACAGCACGACGCAAGCCAAAACCGATTTGTACGAAGCGAGCGGCCTCAAACTAGGCTTCGCCTTCGCGCACGTCTTCCAAGGCATAACCGACTCGCTACCGGGCACGGATAAGTCAGGCACGGCCACCGTCACCGATTTTGTCGGCACGTGGGACCTGATCGACCGGGGTAAACCGACCCAGGGCCAGTTGATTGCCCACGTACAAGGGCGCTGGGACTACGGCACGACCGCGCCCGAGGATCTGGGCTTTGTCAGCCTGGCGAGCGCGATCGGTACGGCCGATACCTTCGCGAAGTACTCGCCCAGGTTTGTCTTGAGGAACCTGTATTGGCGCCAAGGCTCTCCTGAAGCGGGCTGGAGCTATCGTCTCGGCAAGATTACGCCGGACGGCATTTTGTCTTCGTCAGCCCATCTCGATTCGCAACTCACTTTTCTGCCGAGCGGCGGCGTTTCGTCTCTGGCGATCGCCTTTCCGGATTCCGGATGGGGTGCGGTGGGCGCTTGGTATCCGACCGACCGCACGGCGCTGGTCGGGCTGGTGTCGGATGCCAACGCCGATCGCTTCGACACCGGCGACATCGGCGCCAGCGACTTCTTCGTCGGCGGCGAATTCAACGTCAAGGTCGCACCCAAGACCGAAAACGCCGGCTTCTCTAAGCTCACGCTCTGGCATACCGACGGCACCAAGGACGGTCAGCCGATCAATGCCATGACCGGACGGTCGGGGTGGGGCTTCTTTGGCAAGTACGAGCAGGAACTGACGGATGACGGCCGACTGGTCGGGATCCTGCGGTATGGCAGGAGCTTCAACGACTCTGCGTTCTACGAGCAGCAGGCCGGCGCCCATCTGTTGTTTTTCGAACCGCGCGCCATAACCCGGCTGCAGAACGATGTGGTCGGCGCGGCCTTTAACTGGGCGAAGGCAACGGCCAGCGGGACGCGCGACGAGTATAACCTGGAGATCTTCTATCGGTTCCCGATTGTCCCGGAGCTCGATACGACGCTGAGCTATCAGTCGGTCATCAACCCGGCTTTCACCCGTGACATCGACCACGCCTCGGTATTCAGCCTCAGATTACGGACGGTGTTCTAATCATCCCTGCGTGATGCCGCACTGACGAGCACGCCGCCAATCGTCACTCGTCTTCTGTCCGTAGGCTCGGCGGCGCCGACCGTAGCCGCACCATGTCGACAGGCATCATCTCCACTTCAATGACAACCGCCTCGCCAATCTCCTCGGTCAAGTATTGCCGGTATAGATCGAGACGTTCTTGTGTGTCCACAATCTCCCTGGAGGCAAAACCTTCGATACTGACGTGGAGCACGCCATCGTGGTCTGTCACGTGGATCGATTCGAACTTCGCGGTCCCGGAGACTATGTCGGGACGGCTTTCCGCCAACTTGTCGGTGAGGCGAACGACCTTGCTCTTGACCCAGAGCCTTTCAAGTCCCTGGTCCAGTGGCTGAACGAGGACCGCCGTGAATCCAACAAACAGAACCAGTCCGACGAGGGCTTTCTTCCATACGCCATAGCGTTGGGAGACGAAGACCAAGGTCGCGATAGCGACAATGCCGAGAAAGTTGGTCAAGAAGAGCACGAAGGAGCCGGCGGCGATATCTGCGCCACCGGCAATGAGCCCGAACTCGCTCAATGACTCGCCTGTTCCCGTAACCGCCTTACGCCCCAATGCCAGGCCGATACCGGACACGGCAAGTGGCGGGACGAGTGCCACTGCGATGGCGACCCCCGCAATTGAATTGGCGATGTTGCGCCGTGTGAAGGAGAAAGCGGCAGCTGCACCGGCCGCTAACGCGACACCAAGGTCCAGCAGTGTTGGGGCAGTTCGGTTCAACACTTCCGAACCGGTTATCCTTAGGCCGATCACGCGGGTGCTGACATAGGCGATGGCGACCACGACACATACGCCCGCGATGACAGTCGCGACCGACCTGCCGATCAACCGAATTTCGGCCACCACCAAGCCATACGAGAGGGCCATGATGGGGGCCATCAACGGGGCGATGATCATCGCCCCGATTATTGCGGGCGCGCTGTTCGCGATAAGGCCAAATGTGGCGATGATGGTGGCGAGGGCCAACATAAAGAAGAAGCCGAAGGAGGGGAGGGCGGCCCGCTGCATCTGCGGATCGACCTCGTCGACGGGAGTCGCGCTCTCGATGTGGAGTCCCCACGCGCGAATGACGCGTCGCCACGGTTGGAAAAGACCACCCGTTCTCCGTTGAACGTCTCTTTCGCTTTGAGCCACCGCTCCCGTCCGCCCGGTCGAGTATCGGAATACCTCTTTCGCAGCCTATCACGGAGAGAAAAGGTCGTGGAATGACCACCCCATATATTGGAGGCCCATACGGGTCTTGCCTCGGCATTCTCTGTGTTCCGTCAACGATTCACGTCCGTCTAGGGTCATTTCTTCCCGAACGGCGTTCGGACGCTCTGACAGCGGCGCCCGGATTTGCTGCAATCAGGCCGGGTTAGCGCCCAGGTTCGGGCGTGGCCGACTGGCTACGAGACGGGGCTCTATCGCCAGCTCGAGGCGGCGCTGCGGCAATACTGGGCGGTCGTGTGCCACCGGCCGCGGCGGCCGATGCCGCCGGTGGTCGAGGAGGCTGCGCCGGCGACGCAGGAGGAGCCGCCGACGCTGTAACATTGTAAACGGCGAAAAGTTATCCGGCTGATTCCAAAGGGAAAAAATCAGGAATTACGAAACGAACCCATTTTCGGACGCTGTTCAGGCGCCAGGGCAGCTACCAATCAAACCGCGCCATGGGGGCTGGAAATAGCGATGACGTAGCCATCGGTGTCCCTGATCCAGCACTCCCGATGTTGGGCGCTTTGGTTGACGTGCGGTTCCTCGAGGATTTCGGCGTTCAGTGTGCGCTGGTAAGTACAGTTGCCCGAAACGGAGGCGCGCTTCGAGCCTTCGGGGGGGCACGTTGCAGACAGGAGCGACTGCATGCTGAGCTACATCAGGGTTGGTTCCAACGATATCCCGCTCTCGGGGCGTTTCTACACGGCCATCCTGACCCCGCTCGGTTACAGGAAGAAGGAAGTGCCGAACGGCATCGAATTCACCTTTCCGGACGTGCCCGGCCGGTCCCGCGGCCCCGCCGCGGTATACGTGGGGAAGCCATACGACGGGAAGGAGGCGACCGTTGGCAACGGCTCTATGACGGCCTTCCAAGCCGAGACGCAGGAGATGGTCCGTAACCTTCACGCCGCTGGTCTTCAGGCGGGCGGCTCCGACGAGGGCGCTCCCGGCTTCCGGGCCAAGTACAGCGATCACTTCTATGTCGGATATCTCCGCGATCCCCTGGGCAACAAGGTCGCGATCTTCTGCGCGAACCCGGCAGAGGGAGCCCGGGGCCGCTGAACTCAGCCTTGGTACTGCGCCCCGCGGCGTTTGCCGGCGGCGCAGACCACCTAGATCACCCGAGCCGAGTGTGCCATCGCTGACCTGCGCCAGGCCTCAATGCCTGCCGCCTCGACGCCGACACGAAGAGGCAGGGACCACCGCCTAGTTCAGGCGCTTCGGCAGTTCCTTGATCGCGTCGTCGATGATCTGCTCGCCCTTGCTGTCGGCGAGCTGCTGCTGCAGGAGCTGGCCGGTGGCGGCGATGGCGGCGTCGACGGCCAGGTTGCGGACCTCGGCGACCGCCTCCTGCTCGGCCTGGGCGATGCGGGCGACGGCCATCTCCTCGCGCCGTTTGATCGAACGTTCGAGTTCCTCGGCGGCGCGCTTCTTCATGATCTCGGCCTCCTCGGCGGCGGCCGTCATGATGTCCTCCGCCGTCTTGGCGGCGTCGCGCTGCTTGCGCTTGTAGTCGGCCAGCGTCGCCTGGGCTTCCTCACGCAAGCGCTGGGCCTCGTCCAATTCCTGCTTGATCTGGTCCGTGCGGTTGTCGAGCGCCGACGACATGCTGCGGCTGATCGGCCGGAATGTCGCCAGGACGAAAATGACGAACGAGACCGCGACCCAGAACTCGGCTTCCTCGAGCAAATGGAGCATCAGCCTTTCACCGCCCGGCCGACGGCCGCGTCGATCTCTCCGGCCGGCGCCTTGATGCCGGTCAGGCGCTCGACCGCCGTGCCGGTCAGCTCCACGGCGATGCCGGCGACGTTCGACATCGCGTCCTGCCGCGCCGTGGCGATGCGTTGCTCCGCCGCGTCGAGGTCGGCGGCCAGCTTGGCGCCGACCTTGTCCTGCTCCGCCGCGGCTGCGCGCGCCGCCTGCTCCTTCATCGCCGTGATCTCTTGCTGGGCCTTGTTGCGGGCCTGGGCGAGCTCGGCCTCGTAGGTCTGCAGCACATCCTTTGCCTCGGTCTGCAGATCGGTGGCCCGTTCCAGATCGTGGTCGATGTGCGCCTGGCGCCGGTCGAGGGTCTCTCCGATCTGCGGCAGGATCAGTTTGGCGAGGATGAAGTAGAGGACGACGAACGTCACCACCAGCCAGAATAGCTGGGATGTGTAAGTCGACGGATCGAGCTGCGGCATCGGACGCGGCGAACTAGCCGAACAGGATCAGGAGCGCGATGACCAGCGCGAACAGCGCGATCGCTTCGACCAGGGCGAAGCCCAGCATGGTCATGGTGAAGACTTCGCCGCGCGCCGCCGGGTTACGGCCCACCGCGGTGATGAACGACGAGAAAATGCTGCCGATACCAATACCGGACCCGATCACGCCGATCACGGCAAGGCCTGCCCCAATGACCTTTGCAGCTTCGATTTCCATGCTTTGTACGCCTCCGTTCGTCCGACAGTTGGTCGATGCTTGTGGGTGTGTTTGGGATTAGTGCAGGTGTAGCGCGTCCTTGATGTACAGGCACGTCAGGATCGTGAAGACGTAGGCCTGCAAGAACGCGATGAGGATTTCGAGGCCGGTCAGCGCGACCAGCAGCGCCAGCGGCAGAATGCCGAAAACGTTCAGCGCGAACACGAAGCCGGCGATCACCTTCAACAGGGTGTGACCGGCCAGCATGTTGGCGAACAGCCGGACGGACAGGCTGATCGGCCGGGACAGGTAGGAAATGACCTCGATCGGGATGAGCAGCGGCCACATCCAAACCGGCGAGCCCGGCGGCACGAAGAAGCTGAAGAAATGCGCGCCATGCTTCCGAAAGGCCAGCACCGTGACGCCGACGAAGACGACGGCCGCCATCGCGAAGGTCACGATGATCTGGCTGGTGACGGTGAAGCTGAACGGAATCATCCCCAAGAGGTTGGCGAACAGGATGAACATGAACAGCGTGAAGATGATCGGGAAGTATTTGCGCCCGTCGGCGCCGATCGTTTCCTTGATCAGATTGGCGATGAACTCGTAGCTGAGCTCCGCCATGTTCTGCCAGCGGCCCGGGACCATCGCGGCGCGGCGCACGCCGATCGCCAGGAAGCCGGCGGACAGGGCCAAGGCGGCGGCCATGTAGGCGGTCGAGTTGGTGACGGAGATATCGAGTCCGCCAACGCTCAACGGCACGATCTCATGGATCTCGAATTGCTCTAGCGGACCGGCCAAAGACCTATTCCCCGTTTCCCCGCGCGGCCCGCTCGCGGGCCTGCCTCTCAAATTCCGACGCCGTCCGGAACACGTTGCGAATGCCCGCGCCGGCGCCTAGCACAAAAAAAGTCACGAGCAACCAGGGCGTCGTCCCCAACCAACGGTCCAACGCAAGACCGATGACGACGCCAACGGCGATGCCCGCGACCAGATCGACCGCAATCCGCATGCCCGCTCCGATACCGGAGGGACCCTGCTTCTTGCCGTCGGATCGGCGCGCCTCCTGCCGTGCACGGGCCGCCGCCAGCCGCTTGTCCAAGTCCTCGGACGGAGGTTGACCGGTGCCAGGCATCCGCTCAACACCTCCTCATGCTGCGACGGCTGCACGCCTGAAGGCGGCGGCAAAGTACTGTTCGGCCTGATCGCGAGTCAAGGCGACGCGCCGTCCCGCCCGGGGCGCCGGATTCGATGGGTTTTACGCCGTCTTGCGCAGCGCTTCGGCGCTGCTGAGATCGACCGAAACGAGCTGGCTGACGCCGCGTTCCGGCATGGTCACGCCGAACAGGCGGTCCATGCGGGCCATCGTCATGCGGTGGTGGGTGACGATGATCATGCGCGTGCTGCCCTGGTGGGCGATCGATTCGACCAGGTTGCAGAAGCGGTCGACATTGGCGTCGTCCAGCGGCGCGTCGACCTCGTCGAGCACACAGATCGGCGCCGGGTTGGTCAGGAACACCGCGAACAGGAGAGAAATCGCGGTCAGCGCCTGCTCGCCGCCCGACAGCAGCGACAGGGCCTGCAGCTTCTTGCCGGGCGGGCTGGCGAAAATCTCCAGGCCGGCTTCCAGCGGATCGTCGGACTCGATCAGTTCGAGATGGGCCCCGCCGCCGCCGAACAGCCGCACGAAAAGTTCTTGGAAGTGGTTGTTGACCTCGGAGAACGAGGCCAGGAGCCGCTGGCGGGCTTCCCGGTTGAGGGTGCCGATACCGCGGCGCAGACGCTCGATAGCGGCGACCAGGTCGGCGCGCTCCTCCTGCATCGTGACGATCTGCTGGTCGAGCTCCTCGGCCTCCATCTCGGCGCGCAGGTTGACCGGCCCCATATTGTCGCGCTCGCGCAGCAGCCGTTCGAGGCGGCGCTCGGCGGCCTCGAGGTCGGGCAGGGTAGCGCCCTCCTTGACGCTCCCGGCGGCGAGCACGCCGTCCGGCCGGCATTGCAGGCGCTCGGCGATGCGGTCCTTGACGGTCGCGCCGGTTTGATCGGCCTGGGCGACCAAGGACTCGGCCCGTACGCGGTCCTCACGGCGGCCGCCAAGCTCGGTCTCGACGGTCCGCAGGATCTTTTCTGCCTCGGCCAGGGCGTTTTCGCCGATGGCCAGGCGGTCGGCGCAGCCGGCGCGGTTGCGCTCGGCCTGCTCCAGCGAATCCATCAGTGCATGGAGCTGGGTTTCGATCTCGGCCGGCCGCGCCGCCAATTGGGTCAGCTCATCGTTGACCGTCGCCTGGCGCTGGCGGATCTCGACGATGCGTTCGTCGGCCCCGGTGCGGCGGGTCTGCCAGGTGGCGCGGTCGTTGGCGATGGCGGCGAGGCGCTGGTTGCGGAGGTTGGCTTCGTGGACGAGGCCGTGGTGGGCCGTGTGGGCCTCGCTCTGCCGGTCGCGGGCGCCGGCAAGTTCGGTGCGGGTGTGCTCGATGCGTTCCCGCAACTGCGCGATGTTGTCCGTTTCGCCCAGCGTTGTCTGCACGGTCTTGAGCTGGGTTTC
>CAJICA010000288.1_pt1 | contig 13000 bp, 8 predicted proteins | sample 9199501 | NCBI WGS metagenome assembly CAJICA01 (sample SAMEA7708319, study PRJEB35096) | sediment metagenome | biome: marine neritic benthic zone biome [ENVO:01000025]; feature: sediment [ENVO:00002007]; material: shallow marine sediment [ENVO:03000034] sea grass bed [ENVO_01000059] ... | reverse complement strand
GGTCGAGCCGCGCCATCAGCGATTCCTGCAGGGTGTCCGGAATGGTAAGCGACGATAACGGCCCGGTAAGCTCGAAACGTTCGCCGGTGTCGCGCAGGATGTCCGAAGCCAGGATGGTTTTGGTCAGCTCTTCGACGTAGAGCGGCACGCCGTCGGTCTTGTTGACGATATGATCGACCACCTCGTCGGGCAACGGTTTCATGCCGGCGATGCGGGCGAGGAGCGCTTCGGCGTGCGGGCGTTCCAGGCGGTTGAGCGTGATCGGGGTGATGTGCGAACGTGCCGGCCAGGGCGGCACGAATTCGGGCCGCGCAGTCAGCACTATTAAGAGCGAGGCGGTCGGTGCCTGCTCGATCAAAAGTCCGAGCAGTTCCAGCGTCGAAGGATCGGCCCAGTGCAGGTCCTCCGAAAGCTGCAGGAGCGGCTGACGCTCCGCCGCCTCCAGAATCATGGCGATGATGGCGTCCTGGGTCTGCTGCTTTTGCTGCGGCGGCGTGAGCGTCAGCGGCGGATAGCGGTCTTCTGGCAGCGGCAGAGACAAGAGCGCGGCCAGCAGAGGCACCGTCTCGCCGAGTGGCTGGTCATAGGTCTCGAGAGCGGCCTCGAGCTCGGCGACGCGCGCTTCAACGTTGTCCTCCGGCTGCCAGCCGGTCAGCCGCTTGACATGCTCGATGACCGGGTAGAGCGCGCTGTTGGTGTGATAGGGCGAACAGCGCAGGGTCATACACGGCAGAGCCTCTGCCCGGACCTCGGCACTCAGCCCGTCGATCAGAACGCTCTTGCCGATCCCCGCCTCGCCGCTGATCATGACGACTTGGCCGCGCCCCTCTTCCTTGGTGCTCTGCCAAGCCCGGCGAAGGAGCCCGGTCTCCTCGTCGCGCCCGACCAGCCGCGGCGTCGCCGCATCGTCCGTGGTCGCGGTCAAATCCACATTCGTGGCCGTGTCGCCCTTGAGACCGGTTACGCCCCAAGCAGAAACCAACTCATCGATCCCCTTGAGTTCCTGCGGGCCCAGGTCCTGATAGATGAAGGCGTCTCCTGTGAGTTCCTTGGTCAGCGGGCCGACAACGACGCCGTTGCGGCGGGCGATGCCCTGCAATCTGGCAGCAACGTTGGGTGCCTCGCCGATCACCGTGCGCTCCTGCGCCAGACCTTCGCCGACAACCTCGCCGACCACAACCATGCCTGTGGAGATGCCGATCCGGACGGCGATCTCGATCCCCTTCTCGCGTCCGAGCGTGTGGTTCAGCCCCGCCATCGCCTCGACGATCGCCAGGGCGCTGCGCACTGCCCGTTCGGCATTGCGCTCCAGCGATTTCGGATAGCCGAAATAGACGAGGATTCCGTCTCCCATATACTTGGCGACAAAGCCCTCGTGTTCCCGGATCAGCGCGGTGCAACAGTCCTGATAGGCCCGGATGACGTCCTGCAGATCCTCTGGATCGAGCTTGGTCGACAGCGCTGTCGAGTCCGCTAAATCGCAGAACATCACGGTCAGCGGGCGCCGCTCGGCGTCACTCGGCGACTGCACTGGCGGCTCGGGCGTGGTCGTTGTCTCTGGAAGCGCAAATGGCGTTTGCGCGGACGTTCCGTCATCGACCGCTGCGAGAGGCTGCAGCGCCGGCAGTCGGCGTGCTATAGCTGACGGGATTGCGGACCCAGCGGTTCCCGCCCAGCACAGAAACTCGCCGTCCTGATCAATGGCGACGTGCCTTACCAGTATGAGTTCATGCCGAAGATCTTCGACCGCGTCATCATCGAGATCGAACTCGCGCTTGATGCGGCGATATGAGACGCGCTCCTACAAATGCCATAGCGTTTCCTCAACATGAGCACGCATTTATGGAGATTCTTGTGGGAAGCTCTTCGGTTTTGGCGACCCAATCACAAAAGCCTCGCTGCGATGTCCTCCGGCGGCGGCATCTCGTCAAAGGTCGGTAGCGCCGGATCCGGCTTGTCCCAGGAGAGCGCTCGTTTCGGGTAGACGGCCGTCTGCGGCGTGAACGGCTCTGCATCATCCAGGCTCGACACGCGCACGATGACCCACTATGCCTTGATGCGGTTATTTGGCCCTTGACAACGCGGCTATAACACCGTATACTGACCGCGCCAAGTGAGAGTGTATTTCCTGCCGGACGGGGTCCCACTGAGCCCTAGGGCGCAACCGGTCGGTCTCCAGGTGCCTAACAAGCGCTTGGTATAAAGGCATGGCGGCGTAACCCGGCGTCATGGGCACGCGTTCATGCGGCAGAAAACACGGGGGATCCCTCGACTTGTTGACATAACGATGTGCGGTCAAAACAATTTAGAACGCGGAAAATGGCAAACACCTGTTTCCAGCTAGTAATAACAGGCGGTCTCTCGCGGACCTGAGGTGTCCGCGAGGACAGTGGGATGCTGCCATGACCAGCCCCGGCCGCCTGTAACATTGTAAACGGCGAGAACCTAACCGACGGAAACGAAAGGCGAAAAATCGGGGATTACGAAACGAACCCATTTTCGCCCCGCCTAAGCGGTGGCGTTCACCCTTCGATAGGGCACCGGGTGAGATGTTGGGGGGCATGCCATGGCAAAAGTGGCCGTGACTGCGGGGGCGCCTTGCCGGGCTGCGCGGGTTTGCTTACGGTTCCCGCAAAAATAGACAAACGCGTCCTGCGTGCGCGGCTATCTGGGAGATGAGCGATGTCGATTATCAGACTGTCGGCCCTCAAGGATGTGCTGTACGCCACGGGACGGCGCGGCGCCCTGACCATGGCGCCGTTCCGCAACCGGCCAAAACCGCCGCGCGGCCGCATCGGCCAGTTCGGCGCGGACGGGCCGGAGCCGGGCGCCGCCGGGCGGCTGGCCGACCATCTGGACCACTATCTCGGTGACGGCGCACCGGCCGACGGGCAACCGATCGCCGTCATGGTGCACGGCTTCCTGTTCGACCCCAAGCAAGGGCTGTCGGACACGCCGGCGGACTCCGACAATCCGCATAGCCGGGTCTATCACTTCATCGATGGCGACGAGGCCGACGAGATCCGGCACCACACGTCGAGCTGGCCGTTGCATCTGGGTTTCCAGGAGGACGACGGCGGCGCGAACGGCTTGGCGGTGGCGTTCGGCTGGCAGAGTCAGCCCGGCTTCGCCAGCTCATTGCTGACGCGCTTTCAGAACTTCTATGCACGGGCCTACGATAATGCGGGCCTCACGGCGCGCGCCCTGGTCGGCGTGATCGACGGCTTGCAGACGGCGTTGCCCGGGCGGCCGATCGACATTTTCTGCCACAGCCTGGGCTCCCGCGTCGTCGTGCGCGCGTTGGCCCAGATGGCCAACCCCGACCGGCCGGAGCTCCACGCGCTGCTCGACGGGATCGAGCGCGTCGTCATCCTCGGCGGCTCGGAGTATGTGTTCGAGGCACAACTTATGAGCAACCGGATCGCCGCGCGGCCGGATGCGGCGGCGCCGTCGTTCTACAACATCGTCAGCCGGGAGAACGACGTGCTCGACATCCTCGGCGAGAATTTCGGGCCCGGCTCCTTCGGCAATCACCAGGTGATCGGCCACAACGGCCTCGAGAAGGCGCCCGGCGTGCCCTATTGGATGGATCTGCAGTTCGATTCCGGCGAGCTCGGCACCTGGATGCAAGCCTATGGCGACGGGTTCACGATCGCCGGCGACAACCCCGGCTTCGTCAACATTTGGGACCACTGGTACTACTACACGTTTCGGCCAAACATGGCGGTGTATCGGGCGATCTTGCGCGACCGCGTGAACTGGACGCTGCCGCAATTGCGGACGGCCGGCGTGAAGGAAGGCGTGTCCAAACGCTTCGGCTGGGACCACGATTAGCCTTTCGTCATTGCGAGCGAAGCGAAGCAATCCAGGACCGGCTTAGCCAGTTGCTGGATTGCCACGGCGCTACGCGCCTCGCAATGACGTGGTTACGCCGCGATTGTATAACCGGCGTCGGTGAAAGCGGCTTGTAGGGCCTTGAAGCCGATGCGGGCGTATTCGAGGGGTGGGGCTTTGACGGGGTCTTGTTCGGCTTCGACGACGACCCAGCCTTCGTAGTCGACGGCGGCCAAACCCTTGGCAAAACGGCCGTAGTTGATGCAGCCGTCGCCGGGGACTGTAAAGACGCCCTCGATCACCGCGTCGAGGAAACTGAGGTTGTCGGCCTTCACCTGTTTGAGAATGTCGGGGCGGATGTCCTTGCAATGAATATGATTCAGCCGCGGGCCGTGGCGCTTGACCAGAGCGAAGGGATCGCCGGCGGCGTAGGTCACGTGGCCGGTGTCGATGAGCAAGCCGACGGACGGGCCGGTGTTGGCCATCAAGAGATCGATGTCCGCGTCGGTCTCGACGACGGTGCCCATATGCGGATGGTAGGACATGGGGACGCCGCGGTCCTGTAGATAGTCCGCCACCTCCGTGAGCCGGCGGCCGAAATCCGGGAAGTCCGACGTTGCGAGCTTGCGGCGCTGGCTGACGGGCGTCGCGCGGTCGGCCTGCAGGCTACCGGTGGTCTCGGCATAGACCATGACCGGCGCGCCGAGGGCGTGGAAGCAGGCGAGCTGCTCTTCAAGACGGTCCTTCTCCTCCTCGAGCGAGAGTTCGAGAATGCGACCCGAGAACCAGCCGGAGGCCAACTTCAGATCGTATTTCTCCAGCGAGGGACCGAGGACGGAGGCGTCGAGCGGGTATTTGACGCCGGTTTCCGTGCCGGTGAAGCCGGCTTCCCGGCTTTCCATGAGGCACGTTTCCAGGGTCGTGTCGCCGCCGAGCTCCGGCAGATCGCTGTTCGACCAGGCGATCGGCGCGACACCGAAGCGGACCGTGCCGGCCATGGTCAGACCCCCACGCGTTGCTGTTTCTGCCCTTCTTCATGATCGGCGCGGGCGGCACGGACTTGCTCGCGCTGGCTGACCTCCGGCACCGCGACATCCCAAAACGCGTCATTGGGTGTCCATTCGCGCGGATGGGTCTTGACGACGATGACGTAGGTCCGGTCGGCGGCCTTGGCCCGGCCGAGGGCTGCGGCGAGGTCGCCGGTGCCGTCCAGTGTTTCCGAGATGGCGCCCATGGACTCGGCATGCTTGGCGAAGTCAACGCGCAGGCCGGGGCGTTCGCCGCGGCAGGTGTCGAGCAAGTTGTTATAGGACGTGCTGCCCTTGAACTCCTGCAGCCGGTTGATGACCGCGAACCCGCCATTGTCGCAGACGACGACGATCATCTTATGGCCGCTGAGCACGGTGCTGTAGATGTCGGAGTTCATCATCAGGTACGAACCGTCGCCGCACATGACGATGACGTCGCGGTTCGGGTCGGCCATGGCGGCGCCCCAGCCGCCGGCAATCTCATAGCCCATGCAGGAGAAACCGAACTCGCAGTCGAAGGTGCCAACGCTGCGGGCGCGCCAGGTCATGCAGAGCTCGCCGGGCAGACCGCCGGCGGCCGTCAAGGCGAGATCGGTCGGGTCGCAATGGCGCATCACCTCGCCGATCACCTGGGCATAGGACGGCAAGGGCTCGTTGGTCGGGCCGGTGACGCGGTCGACCAGCTCGTTCCACTTCTCGTATTCGGTGGCGGCCTTCTGCATCCAATCGTCGGGGGCACGCCAGTCGCCGAGACCGGCGCTGAGCTCCGTCAGGGCGACTTGGGCATCGCCGACGACCGACAGGGAGCGATGCTTGGTCGCGTCGTGCCGGGCGGCGTTGACCGAGATGATGCGCAGATCGGGGTTCTTGAACACGGTCCAGGAGCCGGTGGTGAAGTCCTGCAGGCGTGTGCCGACGGCGAGCACGACATCGGCCTCGGCGACGAGCGCGTTGGCGCTGTCGCTGCCGAGCACGCCGATCGGGCCGGCATTGCATTTGTGATCCCACTTCAGGGCCGCGCGGCCGGCGACGGTTTCGACAACCGGGAGGTTGTGGCGTTCGGCGAAGCCGGCGGTTTCGGCCTCGGCCAACGCGTAACGCACGCCGCCGCCGGCGATGAGCACCGGCTTCTTGGCGCGGCTGAGCAACTCGGCAGCGGCGACCAGATCCTCGGTGTCGGGCCGGGGCCGGCGGATGCGGTGGACCTTGGGCGCGAAGAAAACCTCCGGATAGTCAAAGGCCTCGCCCTGGATATCCTGGCAGAGGCCGAGGAAGACGGGGCCGCAATCGGCCGGGTCGAGCAGGGTTGCTATGGCCTGGGGCAGCGACGAGAGGATCTGTTCGGGCCGGGTGATACGGTCCCAGTACCGCGTGACAGCCTTGAAGGCGTCATTCACCGTGATCGTTGGATTGCCAAAATGCTCGACCTGCTGCAGCACCGGGTCGGGGACGCGGTTCGCGAAGGTGTCGCCGGAGATGAGCAGCACGGGGAGGCGGTTCGAGTGGGCGACGCCGGCGGCGGTGACCATGTTGCAGGCACCGGGGCCGATGGAGCTGGTCGCGACCATCATCTGCCGGCGCCGTTTCGCCTTGGCAAAGCCGATCGCGGCCAAGGCCATCGACTGCTCATTCTGACCGCGCCAGGTCGGGAGTTCGTCTCGGTACTGGTCGAGCGCCTCGCCGAGACAGGTGACGTTGCCATGGCCGAAAATGGCGAACACACCGGCGAACATGGGCACTTCTTCGCCATCGACGACGGTGCGTTGCGCGACAAGGTACCGCACCAAGGCCTGGGCCATGGTGAGCCGAACGGTCTTCATCTCTTCTTCCCTCCCTGGTCGGGTATCAAGCGATGCGGTCGGTCACGCCGTCGCCGTGTGGATCATAGTCAACCCGGATGAGCGGGGAAAGTCGCCTGGAACGCCCGGCGGGTCAGCGCGCGGCCCAGAGCATGCCGCGGCGGAAGATGGTGGCCATCTGTTCGACCTTGAACTCCGCGGCGACGTGGCCGAGGGCGCTATAAAAGACGCGGCCCTGGCCGTGGCGGCGTTTCCAGATGATCGGCATCTCGACGCCGTCGACCCAGGCGCAGTGCTCACCCGAAAAGGTCGTCGTCGCCAGCACCTCGTTACTGGGGTCGACGTGCATGTAATATTGCTCCGACCGATACGGAAAGTCGGCGATGCCCGCCATGACTGGATCATCCTTCGCTTTCACGTTGACGCGGAAGTCGATGATATTGCCGGGATGGGCGACCCACTGGCCGCCGGTCATGAACTGGTAGTCGACCTCGTTGCGGAAGGAGTCGCACATCGAGCCGTGGAAGCCGGCAAGGCCGACGCCACTCTCGACCGCGGCGCAGAGATTGCGGAGCTCCTCCCGTTCGATGGTCGACATGGTGACGACCGGGACAATGAGGCTGAGGTCCTTCAAGTTGGGGTCGGCAAACGCCTCCGTCGTGTTCTCGACATAGACCTGAAAGCCTTCCTCCTCGAGCATGCCGGCGACAATCGCGGCACTTTGATCCGGCGTGTGACCGTCCCAGCCGCCCCAGACGATAAGCGCTTCTTTCTGCATGGGTTCCTTCTCTTTAACGCGTTAGTCGAGCTGTCCGTGGGCCAGGTTGGCATCGAGCGGCGCCGGGCGATCGCATGAGCTTTCGAGGGTGACAGCCGCGCCCGCTTGCGCCGATCGTTCGAACGCGTCCATCGCCTCGAGCACATGATAAGCAAGATCAAAGCTGGCGCGGTGCGCCCGGCCCGCGCGGATGGCGTGGGCCATGTCGGCGACGCCGATGATGCGGTAGTCGCCATCGGCATGAGGAAAGCGCGGTGTGATTTCCTGCCAGTCACTGTTCTTCTCCGCGACAAACACGCTGCCGTCGAAGCGATTGGGGTCGGGGACGATCATGGCGCCCTTGGTGCCATAGATCTCAATGTGATTGTGCTGATGTTTCCAGACGTCGAAGCTGGCCGTCATGTCGACGAGGGCGCCGGCGGTGAATTCAATAATGCCCGAGATGTGGGTCGGGACGTCGACCGGGATTTCCTCACCCGCGCGGGGGCCGCTGCCGATCGTGCGGTGATCATACGTGCGGCGGACGGCGCCGGAGATCTTAGCAATCGGGCCGAGCAGATTGATCAACGCGGTCAGATAATAAGGCCCCATGTCGAGCATCGGACCGCCGCCGGCCTGATAGTAGAAGTCGGGATTCGGATGCCAGCGTTCGTGCCCGGGCAGCATGATGTGAGCCGAGCCGGCGACCGGCTCGCCAATGCGGCCTTCGTCCAACAGTTGCCGCGCGGTTTGCTGGCCGCCACCGAGGAAGGTGTCGGGGGCGCAGCCGACGCGGCGGTCGGTCCCGGCCATCGCTGCCTTGAGCGGTGTGGCGGCAGACAGTTCGATCGCCAAAGGCTTTTCCGAATGGACGTGTTTGCCGGCGGTGAGGGCGGCCAGGTCGATGTCGACATGCGACTGGGGCGTTGTCAGGTTGACGACGATGTCGATTGCCGGATCGGCGAGCAACTCTTCAACTGCCATGGCGCGCAACCCGAACTCATCGGCGCGGGCGCGCGCGGCATCCATGTTCATGTCGGCGCAGGCGACCAGATCGAGGATTTCGAAGGTCGGCGCGCGTTTCATATAGGCACCGCTGATAAAGCCGGCGCCGATGATCCCCGCTTTGGTTCGTTCCATTAGACCTGCTGCCTCGCGTTTTTCTGCCCGCTGTTCCACGGCGCCTCGTACAACTGACGCAGGACGGTACAAGCGGCGCCGCGCGCCCACACCTCGTCATCCTCGTCAATAAAGACAATCTCGCTCGTGCCGCGAAGCTCCGGCGCCGTCCAGGTGTCGACGGCGTGCAGGAGCGGTTCGCGGATCAGCTCAATTGCCTGGAGTCCTTGGCCCGATAGAATGATCTTCGCCGGGTTCGTCAGGTTCATCAGTTGGGCGATGCCGAAGCCGAGAGCCTCCGCGGCCTTCGCGTAGATGTCGAGCAGCGCCGCGTTGCCGGCCGTCGCCCGATCCACCAAGTGGCGCATGAGCGTCGGTGTCGGCATGTCGCCATCGGCCGCCGAGACGCAGCCGCCGGCTACGGCGCGGGCCAGGATGCCGGCCTGTGACGCATAGTCATCAACGGTGCCGCATGGATGGCCGGCCGCTTGCGCGGGTGCGAATGATAGGTTGCCAAAAGCAGGACCGAGGCCGCGGGCGCCGAGAAAAAGCTCGTCACCGACAAATGCGCCAATGCCCAACACCTGCTCGAGTGTAATGACGGCGAAGGAATCGACGTCGCGGCCGTGACCGAACCAACGTTCGGCCAAGGCGACCAGGTGGGCGTCATTTTCAACCGTGACCGGCGCCGGGAAGCGATCGTCGAGCAGTGCCGCAAGATCGGTCGAGTCATCGCTGAGGATGGGGCTGGAAAGACAGACGCCGGTCCGCGCGTCGATGACGCCGGGCATGCCAATGCCGACGCCATTGATGTCCTCGAGCCGCAATCCTGCGTCAGCAACACATTGGCGCACGCCATCTTCGATGATGTCCGCGACGACGCCTACCGTCTGGCGGGCCGGCCGAATGGGCAGGTTCACCGCGCCGACCACGTCGGCCCGGAAATCGGTGACGGCGATGCTGATGCGATCGGCGGACAACCGCACGCCGCAGACGTGGGCCGCGCGTCCGTTGAGTTCGAGCATCACGCGGGGCCGTCCGCGGGGGCCACCGTTCACCAGCTGGACGTGCTTCGCGTCGATCAGCGCGTCCTCGATCAGCGCCCCGGTGATCGCGGAAATCGTGGCGCGGCTCAACTCGGTCCGGTCGGCGATCTCGACGCGGGAGATCGGGCCATGCTGGCGGATTGCATCGAGGACATGGAAACGGTTGATCGCCCGCATGAGTTCCGGGTCGGCCGTCTTGATCCGTGATCGGCCGAGATTCGGGCGGCCGCGGGTCTCCACGTCAGGCGATCCTGGGTTTTGTTCGAGGCCCGGACTTTATCATCCGGCCGGCCGGTGCGGCTTCTGACCTCGTTTTGGCCAGCTGCCGTTACGTGTGTTCAAGAATGGTCCTCCGACGCTTTTTATGGCTTGACATGTGTTCATCGATCCTATGAGTATTTAATTCGGAACACAAACAAAAAACTGCGTTCCCAGTGTGTCCAAAGAGCTCACTCGCCCTTCGGGAGCAGGGCCAGACCCTTGGGAGGGACCATGAAGAGATATCTTGCCGTTCCATTCGTGATGGCCAGCGCCCTCACGCTCGGCGCGGGGATCGCCAGCGCCGAAACGACGGTCAAATGGCTGCATATCGAGGCCGTGCCGACCACCCAGGCCGCCTGGGAACAGGTGGCGCGTGACTATGAGGCGCTTAATCCTGACGTCAAAATCGAGATGCAGTTCCTCGAGAACGAGGCGTTCAAGGCCAAACTGACCACCATTCTGCAGTCCGACGACCGACCGGACATCTTCTACAGCTGGGGTGGTGGCGTGTTCGAGGCGCAGGTCGAGGCCGGTGTCCTGCGGGACATCGACGGTCTGATGCGCGGCGAGTGGGAGGGGAGTTTGAGTCCCGCGGCGGTCAACGCGTTTACCCATGACGGCAAGGTCTACGGGGCGCCGATGCTCGTGTCGCAGGTGGGCTTTTGGTACAATAAGGAACTGTTCGCGCAAGCGGGCGTGAACGCAGACGATATTCAAACCTGGGACGATTTGCTGGCAGCCGTCCAGAAATTCAAGGACGCCGGCATAACGCCGATCGCGGCCGGTGGCGCGGATAAATGGCCCCTGCACTTCTACTGGACGCACTTGGCAATCCGGTTGGGCGGCAAGGCGGGTTTCGACGCGGCCGTCTCCGGCGAAGGGTTCAAAGGCGAGGTGTTCGTTAAGGCCGGGGACCTGTTCAATCAGCTCAATGCGTTGGAACCGTATCAGCGGGGCTATCTGGCAAATACGTACCCGGAGGCCGCCGGCTATTTTGGCGACGGCAATGCCGCAATGCACTTCATGGGCAACTGGGATTACAACGTCCAACGTTCCAACAGCGTCAGCAAGGAAGGAATCGCTGACGATAACCTCGGCTGGTTCCCCTTCCCCGCGGTCGAAGGCGGTGCCGGCGAGTTGACCGACACGCTGGGCGGTATCAACGGCTGGATCTTCTCCAAGGACGCCTCGGACGAAGCCGTCGATTTCATGCGGTTCTTCACCAATCAGGAAAACCAACGAATGATGGGGCGCGAGGGTTTCTTCATTCCGGTGGCGAAGGGCGCCGCGGACGAAATGCAAAACCCCTATTTCCGGCAGGTCTCGGAGAATATCGCGGCGTCGAACTATCACCAGATCTTTTATGATCAGATGCTCGGTCCGGATGTCGGACGCGTCGTCAATGATGTGTCGACCGATCTGGCCGCCGGCGTCATCACCCCTGAAGAAGCGGCCGAAGCCGTGCACGAGGCTTGGGAATTCGAGAACTAAAATGTGGACTGTCGGGGGGGTCGGACTCGACCTTCCCCGACACACCTTTATGCTCGTGACCTAGTATTCAGCCGAGACAGGCGCGTCCGATGACGACATCCGTCATTGCCGGAACGGAGCCGCGATCAAGCGTTCGGCGCTTTTCCCTGACATCACTGCAGCACGCCAACCGGCATGGCCGCCTGACGACGATGGCATTATTCCTGCCGCCGGCGCTGTTGCTGTTCACGATCTTCGTCGTGATTCCGATCGGCGAGGCCGGGTTCCTCGGGTTCTTCAAATGGAACGGGTATGGCGACGTCACCAACTTTGTCGGCGCCAAGAACTATGAGTTCCTGGTCGGCAACCGGGTGTTCAAGTCGGCGCTGATCAACACCGGCCTGGTCATCCTCGTGTCTCTGCTGGTGCAGCTTCCCCTTGCCCTGGGCATGGCACTGTTCTTGGCGCAGCGCATTAGGGGCTCGTACTTCTTCCGCACGGTCTTCTTTCTCCCGTTCATCCTGGCCGAGGTTGCGACCGGCCTGATCTGGCGCTTCGTCTACGACGGCGAGTTCGGCCTGGTGTCGGCCTTGTGGGGCGCGTTCGGGGCGGAGGCGCCGTTCGTCCTCGCGGAGCGTGGCCTGGCCATGTACGCGATCATGGCCGTCGTCGTGTGGAAGTTCTTCGGCTTTCACATGATGATCTACATCGCCGGCTTGCAGAACATCCCACGAGACCTTATCGATGCGGCGAAGGTGGATGGTGCGTCGCGTTTGCAGGTGACGCGGTACGTTACGCTGCCCCTGTTGAAACCGACGATTATGCTGTCCGTGTTCTTCGCGGTTCTCGGGTCTCTGCAGCTGTTCGATCTCGTTATGCCGCTGACGGGCGGTGGACCGTCGAATTCGACCCACACGATCGTTACATACTTGTACCAGTTCGGGATTGTTCGGTTGCGGATCGGCTTCGGCAGTGCAGTCGGCGTAGTGCTGTTCTTCATTTGCCTCGCGTTTGCACTGATGTACCGGCGCAATTTGTTCCAACAGGCCTAGCGATGACCAGAAACCGCGTAGAAGGCTACGATCTGTTCAAGTACTCGATGCTGATGATCGTCACAGGTTTGGTGATCATCCCCCTGCTGGCCACGGTGCTGGGCGGCTTCAAGTCGCTCGGCGAGCTCAGGGTCGATCCGTTCGGCTGGCCGGCCGACTGGCGATTGGAGTTCTATTGGGAGATCCTGCGGGGTTCGCGACTGTGGCAGCTGCTGTGGAATTCGCTAGTGATCGCTTTCTTCACGGTGTTCCTGACGCTGGCCACGGCGGCGATGGCGGCGTTCGTTCTGGCCCATATCCGGTTCTTCGGCAATCGCATGCTGATGGGATACTTCCTCATCGGTCTGATGTTCCCGGCGGCGACGGCGATCATTCCGCTATTCATCAAAGTGCGGGACCTCGGCCTGCTCGATACGTACTGGGGTGTGATCCTGCCCCAGGTCGCCTTCGCGCTAGGCTTTAGCATCTTGTTGCTGCGGTCGTTTTTCCGACAGTTGCCGCATGAGTTGTTCGAGGCCGCCTTCGTCGATGGCTGCGGATATATCCGGTTCTTCTGGCACGTCACCTTGCCACTCTCGACACCGATCCTCGCCACGGTCGGCATCTTTGCCCTGGTGCAGAGCTGGAACAACTT
>CAJICA010000280.1_pt1 | contig 13025 bp, 12 predicted proteins | sample 9199501 | NCBI WGS metagenome assembly CAJICA01 (sample SAMEA7708319, study PRJEB35096) | sediment metagenome | biome: marine neritic benthic zone biome [ENVO:01000025]; feature: sediment [ENVO:00002007]; material: shallow marine sediment [ENVO:03000034] sea grass bed [ENVO_01000059] ... | reverse complement strand
CCGCGAAGAAGCCTGGGAAAAACTCGAGCACGCCTTCAACAATGGCGAGCGGGTGACCGGCATCATCTTCGGCCGCGTCAAGGGCGGTTTCACGGTCGATCTCTCCGGCGCCGTGGCGTTCTTGCCGGGCAGCCAGGTCGATATCCGGCCGGTGCGCGATATCAGCCCGCTACTCGGCACGCCCCAGCCCTTCATGATCCTCAAGATGGACCGCAACCGCGGCAACATCGTCGTCTCGCGCCGCTCGGTGCTTGAAGAGACGCGCGCCGCCGAGCGCACCGAGCTTGTGGCCAGCCTGAAGGAAGGCCAGGTGCTGCAAGGCGTCGTCAAGAACATCACCGACTACGGCGCCTTCGTCGATTTGGGCGGCGTCGACGGCCTCCTCCATGTGACCGACATCTCCTGGCGGCGTATCAACCACCCGACCGAAGCCCTACAGGTCGGCCAGACCATCGAGGTCCAGGTCATCCGCTTCAACCCGGAGACCCAGCGCATCAGCCTCGGCATGAAGCAGCTTGAGGCCGACCCGTGGGACGGCGTCGAGGCCAAATACCCGCTCAGCACCAAATACCGCGGCCGCGTCACCAACATCACCGACTATGGCGCCTTCGTCGAGTTGGAGCCGGGGATCGAAGGCCTGGTGCATGTCTCGGAGATGAGCTGGACCAAGAAGAACGTCCATCCGGGCAAGATCGTCTCCACCTCCCAAGAGGTCGAGGTCATGGTGCTCGACGTCGATCCAGCCAAGCGCCGCATTAGTCTTGGATTGAAGCAATGCATGGACAATCCTTGGGAAGAGTTCGCCGGGAAGTATCCGGCCGGCAGCGTGGTCGAGGGCGAGGTCCGCAACACCACCGAGTTCGGTTTGTTCATCGGCTTGCCTGGCGAGATCGACGGCATGGTCCACCTGTCGGACATCGACTGGAACCGGTCCGGCGAAGAGGCCATCAAGGACTTCAAGAAGGGCGAAGTGACTAAGGTCAAGGTGCTGGATATCGACCTTGAGAAGGAGCGCATCAGCCTCGGGATCAAACAGCTCAGCGATGACCCCTTCGCTTCGGCGACGACCGACCTCAAGCGCGGCGACACCGTAACCTGCACAGTCACATCGGTGACCGACGGCGGCATCGAGGTTGCCACCAGTGGCGGTGCCCAGGGCTTCATTCGTCGCTCGGATCTCAGCCGCGACCGCTCCGAACAGCAGCCGAGTCGCTTTGCCGTCGGCGAAAAAGTCGACGCCAAGGTCACCCAGGTCGACCGCGCCACGCGCCGGCTCACCTTGTCGATCAAGGCTCGCGAGGTCGAGGAAGAGAAGAAAGCGATGGCCGACTACGGTTCGTCCGATAGCGGCGCCTCGCTTGGCGATATCCTTGGTGCGGCGCTGCGCGAGAAGGAGCGCGAAGAGGCCGCCAAGGAAGACAACTGACACCGGCCCGGCGGCGCTAGACGGCCGTGTCGCTAGCCCCGGACGTCCTGGTCGATCGGCGGCGGCTGAAGCGCCAGCTGGCGATTTGGCGCGTCGTCGCCGTCATCCTCGGACTGGCAGCGGTGCTAGCTAGCCTGGCCCGGTTCACCGGACTGTTCGAGGGCCAGCGCGTCGCGCGGCTCGATGTTGACGGGCTGATTGTCCAGGACGCGGCCCGGGACCGGGTGCTCGATGAAGTCGCGAGAAACCGCGATGTCGCCGCCCTGGTCATCCGGGTCAACAGTCCGGGCGGCAGTGTCGTCGGCGGCGAGGATCTCTACCGTGCCATCCGCCGCGTCAGCGAGCAGAAGCCCGTGGCGGTTGTCATGGGCACGCTGGCGACCTCCGCCGGCTACATGATCGCGGTCGCCGGCGACCGCATATTTGCGCGCGAATCGTCGGTTACCGGGTCCATTGGCGTCTTGTTTCAGACGACGGACGTCACGGAGCTGCTTGGGAAGCTCGGCGTCAGTGCCGAAGCGATCAAGTCGTCGCCCCTCAAGGCCCAGCCTTCGCCGCTGGAACCCTTGACCGACGAAGGCCGAGCGGCCACCCGCGCCTTGGTCGAGGACATGTACCAGTTCTTCGTCGATCTTGTTGCCGAGCGCCGCGGCCTGTCCCGCGCCGAGGCCTTGCGGCTGGCAGACGGGCGGGTATTCACGGGTCGCCAGGCCATGTCAAACCAGCTCATCGACGAGATCGGTGATGAGCGCGTTGCCCGCAAGTGGCTCGAATCGGCGCACGGGATTGGCGCATCGGTGCCGATCGAGGATATCGAACCCGACGAGGACGGCATCTTTTTCTCCGATCTGGCGTCGAGTCTGGTCGAAAAAACCGTGATATCCAAAGCACTTAGTCTTGACGGGCTGATTTCCGTTTGGCACCCTGAGTTGCGCTGACGGGGCATCTATGCGCGGCGGGGAGTCCGACGAATGTAGATGCCCAGGTTCGCGTGGCGATTGCGTGAGTGGGAGCCGCCATGACCAAGTCGGAACTCATCTTGACACTGGCTGAGCGGAATCCGCACCTCTACCAGCGCGATGTGGAACGCATCGTCGCCACGATTCTCGAAGAGATTGCGGCGGCACTGAGCCGCGGCGACCGGGTCGAACTGCGCGGTTTCGGGGCCTTTTCGGTGAAGAAGCGGGGCCCCCGCATTGGCCGCAACCCGCGCACAGGCGAGTCCGTGAACGTTGCCCAGAAGTCGGTACCCTATTTCAAGACGGGCAAAGAGCTCCGCGAGCGCCTCAACAGAGATTTGGACTAACAGTCCAGCCCACGGGGGCATCATGAAATACCTGCGTTGGATCGTGACCATCCCACTCGCGATCGTCATCGTCGTGTTCTCCGTCAACAACCGCGAAGGGGCCCTTATCGACCCGTGGCCCTTGGGGGAACCGCTCTTCGTGCCGCTCTACGTGCTCGTCCTCGGTGCCGGTGCGATTGGGTTTCTGGTCGGGACCACGTTGCAGTGGCTGTCGAATGCGCCGAGCCGTCTGCAGTCCCGCCGCAAGACCGGTCAAATCAGCAAGCTCGAGGCCGAGCTTGGCAAGTTGAAGGAGCACCCGGGCGCCACGGCCGAACGCACGGGACTGCCGGCAACGACACCCCACCTCGATACCGCCTAGACCGTCTGCAGCGGGATGGATCCGGGACGCATTCACGACTGGCTCGTCCAATCGGCCTTGCCGCTGTGGGCAGGAGCGGGACTGGACGAGAGCGGTGGCGGTTTCGTTGAGGAACTGACCCTCGACGGCGAGGCCGTGTTCGACGTGCCGAAGCGGCTCCGGGTACAGGCCCGGCAGATCTACACCTATTCCCACGCTCACCTGTTGGGCTGGGATGGCCCGTGGCTCGACGCGGCCCGGCACGGCTACGACTTCATGACGGCGCACTTCTGGCACCGGGATGGCGGCTGGATCTTCACGACCGAACGCGACGGCACGCCCGCCGATACGGTCCGCGAGGCGTACGAGCAAGCCTTCGCGCTGTTTGCGTCGGCCTGGTTCTATCGCGCCAGTGGCGACGCCAGGGCACTCGAATGGGCTGCGCGCACCCTCGACTTCATGGACGGACAGCTCGCCGATCCCGGCAACGGCGGCTACCTGGAGTCGGTTCCGGACAAGCTGCCGCGCCGCCAGAACCCGCATATGCACCTGCTCGAAGCGATGCTCTCGCTGCACTGGGCAACAGGCGACCCGCAGTATCTCGACCGCGCGCGGCGCCTCCACGCGCTCTTCCAGCATTACTTCTTCGACGCGCCGACCGGCACGCTGGGTGAGTTCTTTACCGCAGCCTGGGCGCCGGCGGCGGGGCAGCCGGGGACTTTGGTCGAACCGGGGCACCACTTCGAGTGGGTATGGCTGCTCCAGCAATACGGCCGCGCAGCGGGCGACGACGTGTCTACCGAGCAGGCGGCCCTCTACGCGTTCGCCGAGCGCCACGGCGTCGACCCCGCGGACGATCTGGTCTTCGATGGCGTGTTGCGCAGCGGTGCGCCGCATGACGACAACAAGCGCCTGTGGGTTCAGACGGAGGCGATCAAGGCGCAGATCGTCCGCATAGAACAGGGCGACAACACGGCCCGTGGGCGTTTCGACCGATTGCTGAGTGGATTGTTCGACAACTATCTGCGCGCCGACGGCCTATGGCAGGACCATCTTCGGCGCGACGGCACCGGCTTTGCCGCTCGCGCGCCCGCCAGCAGCTTCTATCACGTCTTTCTGGCCCTCAGCGAGGTATTGCGGCTGGCCGCGGGCCGCTCATCCTCGCCTTTCCCCGCTGCCTGACTTTCTGTAAGACTGCCGGCCGATGACGACAGTAGAATTGCCGAATAACCCGGTCTTCGTCGCCCTGGACACGCCGCATCTTGAACGCGCTTTGGCGCTAGCCAACGGCGTGCGTCCCCATGTCGGCGGGATCAAGCTGGGGCTCGAGTTCTTTTCGGCCAATGGACCGGGCGGCATTCAAGCGATGGCCGAGCTTGGCTTGCCGATATTCCTCGATGCCAAGTTTCATGACATTCCCAACACGGTCGGTCGCGCGGTGCGGGCCGTCGCCGGTCTCGGTTTGACGATATTGAACGTCCACGCCGCCGGCGGCCCGGCGATGCTGCGCGCGGCCCGCGAAGCGGTCGAGGCGGTGCAGCCACGGCCGCTGCTCCTCGGCGTCACGGTTCTGACGAGCTTGGATGACAGCGATCTGGCCAGCATCGGCCACTATGGCCCGACTCTGGCGTTGACCGAGCGTCTCGGTGGATTGACCCTTGATTGCGGGCTGGACGGAGTCATCTGCTCTCCGGCCGAGGTTACGGCCCTGCGGGACCGATGTGGCAGGAGCTTCAAGCTGGTCGTGCCCGGCGTCCGGCCGGCCGGCGATGTTGCCGGCGATCAGAAGCGAGTGACGACCCCCGCCCAGGCGATCGCTGCCGGCGCCAATGCAATCGTGATTGGCCGGCCGATCACCCAGGCGAACGACCCGGAGAAGGCCGCCGCCGCCATCGCGGAGGAAATCGGCGTCGCCGGCTAACATGCCGATTGCCGTCAAAATCTGTGGGCTGACCAGCCCCGCGGCGGTTGCCGCGGCGATTGACGGCAGGGCCAGCTACACCGGTTTCGTCTTTTTCCCGCCGAGCCCGCGTGCGGTTGAACCCATGACCGCCGCCGGTATTGCCGCTCCTATCCCGGTGGGTATTCGCAAGGTCGGGGTTTTTGTCGATCCGGATGACGCTTTACTCGCCCGAGTGCTCGATGCGTTCGCTCTCAACATGGTGCAATTGCACGGCAACGAACCGCCCGCCCGCCTGGTCGACATCAAGAACCGGTTCGGCGTCGAGGTCATGAAGGCGCTCAAAATCGGCGGCCCCGAGGACTTGGCGCAAGCTGACGCCTACGAAACGGTGGCGGACTGGCTGATGTTCGATGCGCCGCCGCCGGCCACGGCGACCAGACCCGGCGGCAACGCCCTTAGCTTCGACTGGTCGCTCCTCGCCGGCCGCACGTGGCGCAAACCCTGGTTCCTTGCCGGCGGACTAGATGCCGGCAATCTGGCGGCGGCGGTCGCCGCGTCCGGCGCCACCGCTATCGACGTCAGCTCGGGCGTCGAGCGTGCACCCGGCGACAAGGACCCCGACAAAATCAAGGCTTTCCTCGACATTGCCGGTCGCCTGTAGCAGTTATTCCGCCAACGCCAAGGCATGAAGGACATGGCCAAACCGAACACTTTCCGCGCCGGACCGGACGAGCACGGTCACTTCGGCATCTTCGGCGGCCGATATGTGGCGGAAACGCTCATGCCGTTGATCCTGGAGGTCGAGGATGCCTACGAATCCGCCAAGGCGGATCCGTCCTTCCAGCGCGAGTTTGACGACTACCTGCGCCACTATGTCGGCCGGCCGTCGCCCCTCTACTTCGCGGCGCGCCTCACCGAGCATTTCGGCGGCGCCCGCGTCTATCTGAAGCGCGACGAGCTCAACCACACAGGCGCGCACAAGATCAACAACTGCTTGGGTCAGATCCTGCTGGCGCGGCGCATGGGCAAGTCGCGCATTATTGCCGAGACTGGTGCCGGCCAACATGGCGTTGCCACGGCGACGGTCTGCGCCCGGTTCGGCCTGCCGTGTATCGTCTACATGGGCGAGACCGATATCGAGCGGCAGCAGCCGAACGTCTTCCGCATGCGCTTGCTCGGCGCCGAAGTGCGGCCGGTCACCAGCGGCACCGCCACGCTGAAAGACGCCATGAACGAGGCGCTGCGCGACTGGGTCGGCAACGTCGACGACACCTTCTACATCATCGGCACCGTCGCCGGTCCCCATCCTTATCCGGCCATGGTTCGGGATTTCCAGTCGGTGATCGGCGACGAGGTCCGCGAGCAGATGCTGGCGGCGGAGGGGCGCTTACCCGACAGTTTGGTGGCGTGCATCGGTGGCGGGTCGAACGCCATGGGCCTGTTCCATCCGTTCCTGGATGAACCGGACATCCGCCTCATCGGTGTCGAGGCGGCCGGCGATGGCATCGAGACCGGCCGCCATGCCGCGTCGCTGACCGGCGGTCGGCCCGGTGTCCTCCACGGCAATCGGACCTACCTGCTGCAGACCGACGACGGCCAGATCATCGACGCGCATTCGATTTCGGCCGGCCTCGACTATCCCGGAATCGGCCCGGAACATGCCTGGCTGCACGACGCTGGCCGAGTCGAGTACGTCGCCGCCACCGATCGGGAAGCCCTGGACGCGTTTCAGCTAAGCGCCCGGCTTGAGGGCATCATCCCGGCGCTGGAGCCGAGCCATGCACTGGCCCATGTCGGCAAGATCGCCGGCGACCTGCGGGCCGACCATCTGCTGGTGATGAACATGTGCGGGCGTGGCGACAAGGACATCTTCTCCGTCGCCAAGGCGCTGGGGGTCGAGATTTGACGGACCGCATCGCCGCCCGATTTGCCGCGTTGCGGGCGGAAGGCCGCGCTGGGCTGGTGACATATCTCATTGCCGGCGACCCCGACGGACCGACCAGTCAGCGGCTCGTCGACGGTCTACCGAACGCCGGTGCGGACCTGATCGAGCTCGGCATGCCGTTCTCGGACCCCATGGCCGACGGTCCGGCGATTCAGGCAGCCGGATTGCGCGCGTTGCGTGCCGGCGCCACCATGCATCGGACCCTCGATCAAGTCGCCGCGTTTCGGCAGAGCGACGATCGAACGCCCGTGGTTTTGATGGGATATTTTAACCCTATATACAGCTATGGAACGCAGTCATTCATTGATCGCGCTGCCGCCGTCGGTGTGGATGGACTCATTCTCGTCGATCTACCGCCCGAGGAAGACGAGGAGTTCCGCCAACCCGCGCGAGAGGCCGGCCTGCATCTCATTCGATTGGCCACGCCTACGACGATCGGCAGCCGCCTGTCTGTGGTCTTGGATGGAGCCTCGGGCTTCGTCTACTACGTCGCGGTGACCGGGATTACCGGGACCAAGTCGGGGGAAACGGGGGTCGTACAAAAGGCCGTGGAGCGACTGAAACAAGCGACGGACCTGCCGGTGGCAGTCGGGTTCGGCATCCGGACGCCGAACCAGGCGGCGGCGGTGGCTGCTTTCGCGGATGCTGCGGTGGTCGGCACGGCCCTGGTCGAAACAGTCGCGGCCGGCGGTGACAACGTTGGCGCTCTACATGCCGATGTCGCCGCGTTGGCGCGGGCGGTACGCGGCGCGAGGCAGCATCCATGAGCTGGCTGACCAACTTCGTTCGGCCGAAAATCCGGGCGCTCGTCGGCAAAACCGATGTGCCGGACAACCTTTGGCACAAATGCCCCAATTGCAGCCAGATGCTCTTCCACCGAGACTTGGAGCAGGCGCTCAACGTTTGCCAGCATTGCGACCATCATCTCCGCATCCCGGCCGCCAAGCGCTTGGAATACCTGTTCGACGACGGTGAATTCACCAGGATCGAGATGCCGCCCGTCGTCAGCGATCCGTTGCGGTTTCGCGACAGCAAGCGCTACGTTGATCGCCTCAAGGAGGCCCATCTCAAGAGCCAGGAGGACGAAGCCATCGTCGCCGCCCACGGCACGATGGGGGGATTCCCCGCTGTCATCGCCGCGTTCGATTTCAACTTCATGGGCGGTTCCATGGGGATTGCGGTCGGCGATGCCCTAATTGCCGCGGCGCGCCTCGCGAAACTGCAGGAAGCGCCCCTGATAGCGGTGCCGGCATCCGGCGGCGCCCGCATGCAGGAAGGGATTCTGAGCCTCGTGCAAATGCCCCGCACGATCATTGCCATCGACGAGGTCCGCGAAGCCGGCCTACCCTATATCGTTGTGTTCAGCGATCCCACGACCGGCGGCGTGTCGGCATCCTTCGCGATGCTCGGCGACGTCCATGTTGCGGAGCCCGGTGCGACGATCGGTTTCGCCGGCACGCGGGTCATCGAGAACACCATCCGCGAGTCTCTGCCGGAGCGGTTCCAAAGCTCCGAATACATGATGGAGCATGGCCTCATCGACATGGTCGTCCACCGCAAGGATCTCCGGCAGACCCTGATTCGCGTCATCGACCTTCTTCAACGCCGTTCGCCGTCGGCGGAGATTCTACGGTTGCCGACTGCGTCGGAACGCCCGAAGCCAAATGGCGAGGATAAGCCGGTGGTGAAGGGGAACGGCCGTGACCCGGACGCTTGACGGTTCGGGGTCCGACCAGCTTCTCGCACGGCTTCAAACACTCCATCCAAAACTGATCGACCTGGACCTGGGACGCGTCCGGCGCCTCCTGACCCAGCTCGGCCAACCGCAGCGCCAATTGCCACCCGTCGTCCATGTCGCCGGTACCAACGGCAAAGGTTCCGTCATTGCCATGCTGGACGCTATGTTGAGCGCTGCCGGCTACACGGTCGCCCGCTACACGTCGCCGCACCTGGTTCGCTACAACGAGCGCATCTGCCGCGCCGGCTCGCCGATTGACGATTCCGATCTGGCGCTACTGCTCGAAGAGGTCGAAGCCGCCAACGACGGCGCACCCATCACGTTCTTTGAAGTCACGACATGCGCCGCGTTTCTACATTTTGCCCGTACAAGTGCCGACATATTGCTACTGGAAACGGGTCTTGGCGGCCGGCTCGACGCAACCAACGTCGTCGATGCGCCACGCCTGACCACAATAACGCCGATCTCTCTCGACCATCAGAACTTCCTTGGCGAAACGCTGCGTGCGATCGCTGCCGAGAAGGCGGGGATATTCAAACCCAATGCGGTGTCCGTCATTGCCGGTCAGCGCGCGACTGCGGCCGACACCCTCGGCATGGTAGCTGCCGACAAGGGGGCCAGCCTGTACCGCCGCGGCGCGGAATGGAACGTGCGGCTTGATGGCGAGGGGTTTATCTACCACGGCAAGCGGTGGGATCTCGAACTGCCGCGGCCGGCCTTACCCGGCCGGCACCAGATCGACAACGCCGGTCAGGCCGTCGCCTGCCTCGAACAGCTTCAAGAGTTCGATGTGCCGATCACGGCACTCCATGAGGGGCTGCGGACGGTTGCCTGGCCGGCGCGGCTCCAGCACTTGACCGAAGGGCCGCTCGTCGACGCCTCGCCCGAGGGTTGGCAATTCTGGCTTGACGGCGGTCATAATCCAGGCGCGGGCCGGGCCCTCGGCCGAATGGCGGCGGCGTGGCGGCGGGACGGGCGCCCGCTTTATCTGGTGTTCGGCATCCAGGCGCACAAACATGCCGCCGACTTCCTGGCGCCCCTGGTTGCCCGAGCCGACGCCGTCAGGACGGTGGCCATCCCCGACCAAGCGGCGTCTCTGACCGCGGAGGAAAGCGCCGCCGTCGCGCGGAAGGCCGGCATATCGGACGTCGCCGCCGTGGAGTCCGTGTCGGCGGCCGTCTCCAGCCTGGCCCGGCTGACACCCGACAAACCGGCGCGGGTCTTGATCTGCGGCTCTCTCTACCTGGCCGGCCACGTCCTACGGGTCCACGCCTAGCGCTGCCTGGCGGCGGCGCTGCCGCCCTCCTATATTCGGCTCATGAGCAAGACTGCCCAGATATTGACCGATTTGACGGTCGGTGATCGCGCCCCGAACTTCTTCCTGGCCGACCACCGCGACGTCATCATCAGCCTGTACGACAAGGTCAAGGGCGGACCCATCGTCATTTTGCTTTATCCGTCCGCCAACGCTGAAACCGCGCGCAACGAACTTGCCGCGTTAGCAAAGGTGATGCCGGCGCTGTCGTCACACGGAACGCACGTATTCACCGTTGGCCGCGACCCTGTCGGTACCTTGGAGGACGTGCGCAAGACACAGGGACTCGACGGTGCGTTTACGGTTACCGACCCGGACGGCAAGACGACGGACAAGTTCGGTTTGGGTGAGCAACCGCTGCTGTTCGTGCTCGACCCGAATCAGCATGTGCTTCAACGCTTCGAAACCGGTGAGACACCGCTGGCCGAACGTGCGCTGGCGCATGTCGCCAAACTACCGCAAACACCCACCCACTATCCCGGGATGCATGCGCCCGTTCTACTGGTGCCGGCTGTCTTCAGTCCCGAGGAATGCCGCTATCTCATTGCGCAGTACTGGGCGCGCGGCAATGAGGAGAGCGGAACGTACCGGGTAAGGGACGGCGTCATGGTGCATATGCCGAATCATGACGCGAAACGCCGGCGCGATCACCATGTCGGCGACAAGGACCTGCTCGACATGATCGGCGGCCGCATCGGGCGCCGCGTGATTCCCGAAATCCGACGCGCCTTTCAATGCCAGATGACGCGCGTCGAGGAATTCAAGATCGTTTGCTACGAACCCGACCCCGGCGGGTACTTCCGCATACACCGTGACAACACGTCACCGCAGACGAGCCACCGGCGGTTTGCAATGACCCTCAATCTCAACAGCGAGGAGTACGAGGGCGGCGAGCTAAGCTTTCCAGAGTTTGGTGGCGCGACCTACAAGCCGGCCACCGGCGAGGCCGTGATATTCTCATGCAACTTCCTGCACGAGGCCACCGACGTCATTGGCGGCAATCGCTTTGTATTGCTGTCGTTTCTGTACGACGAGGCCGGGCAAAAACAGCGCGCCGCGTATGAAGAGGCCATGCGGCGCGGCCAAAACCGCGTCAGCTTGTAGACGCTAGAGGACGGACTCGACCCACTCGTAAAGCTGGCTGCGCGGCAGGCTGCCGACTTTCATCGACGCAACCTGACCGTCCCGGAACAGCATCAGCGTCGGGATACCTTTCACGCCGTATTTGGTCGGCGTCATCGGATTGTCGTCGATGTTCAGCTTGGCCACCGTAAGCTGCTCGCCCTTATCGGTCGCCAGTTCTTCCAGGGTTGGCCCGATCTGCTTGCAGGGTCCGCACCATTCCGCCCAGAAGTCCACCAGGACTGGCCTGTCGGATTTCAGGACGTCGGCCTCGAACGAATCGTCACTGATTTTGACGCTGGACATTCTCTAAACCTCTGCAAGGACTTAGCTGTTTCGCGACCGCGGCTGCGACCGACCGCAGCGAATGTAGGAACGGCGCGTCCGGGGGTCAAGCCGGACCGGCGGCGCTCTCACCCGCACGTGATAAGAGTTGGTGCCGGTCAAGCAGGGATGCCGGCAATACGGTTAGTGTCGGCCCTTCGGTCCACAGCAAGGCGCACGTCACGGCGTGGGTCGGATAGATGCGGCTAAGCAACGCGCGGTAGGCCGCCATCTGCCGCAAATAGGTTTGCGGTGTGTCCGCAACATCCGCCGGCGGGCTGCGGTTGGTCTTGTAGTCGACGATCATCACCCGCCCGTCGGTGACGACCAGCCTGTCAACCTGGCCGGAGACGACGACCGGTGCGCCGCCCGCATCCTCGACCATCCCGCTCACCGGCACTTCGGCCAGACTGCCGGGCCCGAAGATCGCGGCAAACGCCGGATCGTCCAGAACCGCCAGGGACTGTTCGACAAGCGGCCCCGCCTCCGCTTGGTCAAGCGCCACTCCCTCACGCCGGACGATCCGCTCGGCCGCGTCGCGGCGCCCGGTTGGGGCGACATCCGGCAGGATCTGCAGTAGCCGATGCACCAGCCGTCCCCGTACGGCGGCCGCGGCGTCGGCTGCGATCCGCGGTGACAGAACCGCCGGGGCACCGGGCTCGAGATGCGACGGCGCCAGGGGGCGTGGCGGTATCGGTTCCGCCGGCGCGGGCTCCGTTGCCCAGCCCGGGAGCGGTCCTGTATCGACGGCTGGTACCGGCGCGTAAGGCTCAACCGGGTCGGTTTGCTCCTGCGACAGGCGCAGGACCTCCGCCGGCGCTTCGTCGTCGGTGGCCCGCAGCACCGGTTCCGGAACCACTTGGGCGACATCGCGCAGCGCGTTGTGCACCAGATTGTACCAGCACCCGGCCGGCGCCCTGTTGCGCATCTGCCAGCCACAGACATAGAGCCGGTCCTCCGCCCGGGTCATGGCGACGTATAGCAGGCGCCGGTACTCATCTTCTTGCGCCGCCCGGGCTGCCGCGTAGGCTTGGCTCGAAACCTCGTCGCGGTACTGTTTGGCCGGCGGCCACAGCACCACATCGCCGCCTTCGGGCCACAGCAAGCGCCGGCCATCGGTCGGCACCTGCATCGTATCCGGTAGGAACACGATCGGCGCCTGCAAGCCTTTCGAGCCGTGTACCGTCAGGACGCGCACCCGGTCGAATCCCTGCTCAAGGTCGCGGACGACTTCAGCTTGGCCGGCCTTCAGCCAGTGTAGAAACCCTTGCAGCGATGCAACGTTGGTGCGCTCGAACGACAGAGCGAGCGACAGGAACTCGTCGATCGGATCCTCGGCCTCCGGACCAAGTCGCTGCAGCAACTTACGGCGTCCGCCGGCCGCCAGCAGCGCGGCGTACAGCTCGTAGGGGCCGACGAAATCGACGCGGCGGAGCAATTGCGTCAGGGATTCGTGGGCCGCTCCGGCTGCCGCGTCATATTGGGCCCTTTCGCGCAGCGCCTCCCACAGGGAACCCCTGCGTTCGTGGCAGGTCGCAAACAAGTCGTCTTCAGAAAACCCAATCAGCGGGCTCTTTAAGACGCTCGCCAACGTCAAGTCGTCGCT
>CAJICA010000239.1_pt1 | contig 13127 bp, 16 predicted proteins | sample 9199501 | NCBI WGS metagenome assembly CAJICA01 (sample SAMEA7708319, study PRJEB35096) | sediment metagenome | biome: marine neritic benthic zone biome [ENVO:01000025]; feature: sediment [ENVO:00002007]; material: shallow marine sediment [ENVO:03000034] sea grass bed [ENVO_01000059] ... | reverse complement strand
GCCATTCATCATAAAGTTTCCGGGGCGGCGCAGCTCCCAGAATAGCGCCGAAACGCTAAGAATCTCAGAGGATTAGCGTTAACCATACCGGATCTTGAAACGCCTGGTTCCGCCCACCAGATCTCTTGTATCCGGCAATGCTCGATACGAGGTCGTCGGGTACGAACCGGTCCAGCTCCTCGGAGTGGGCCAAATATGAACCACAGTTGCTCAATGGAGGACAGTGGCTATGCGCTACGATTTCTCACCCCTATTCCGCTCTACCGTTGGCTTCGACCACCTCGGTCGCGTGCTGGATGCCGCTCTCACTACGCAGGACGGCGTTCCGGGCTACCCGCCGTACAATATCGAGCGGGTCGATCAGGACCAGTATCGCGTGACGATGGCCGTCGCCGGTTTCGGCGACAAGGACATCGAGGTTACCCAGCAGGACAACGTGCTGACTGTGAAGGGCCAGCAGCCAGAGCAAGCCTCTGAGAACGTCCGTTTTCTGCATCGCGGGATCGCCGCTCGCGCATTCGAACGTCGGTTCACGCTCGCCGAGCATGTGAATGTGAAGAGCGCCGGGATCGAAAACGGCCTGCTGAGCATCGACCTTGAGCGGGAGCTGCCCGAGACGAAGAAGCCCAGGACTATTCCGATCAAGAGCATCACTGGCCTGAAGAGGTTGACCAAGAAGGCTGCCTGAAGCCTTTGGATCGTCGGAATACGGGAGCGCGGTCACCACGGTGGCCGCGCTTTCGTTGTGATGCGGGCAAAGAAAAAGGGCCGCAAGCGGCCCTCTAGTCAACAGGGAGGCGTCAAAAGAGGATAAATGATCCGTCTCGTGACCCTATTCTGGCTGAATTGTCTTAACTAGAGGTTAAGAGCCGGCAACAGGCGGCGGCTTAGTTCAAGAATCCACCCCACCACGCCCGGGGATTTTCACGTCCGCCATCCATTGCGGCACGGCCGATGCAGCCCGCGACAGCTCTGGTTCCTGGGCGGGGTTCACCGTCTCTTCGGCGGGCTTCCGCCCCGCCTTGCGGGCCTTCTCAACCGCCTCGTCGAGGTCGATTTGCTTGCAAAGGCCGAGGGTTACCGGGTCTTTCGGGCGAATATTCGTGATGTTCCAGTGGGACCGCTCGCGAATGGCATTGATTGTCGGCTTGGTCGTGCCGATCAGCTTGCCGATCTGCGCGTCGCTCAACTCGGGGTAGTAGCGCAGCAAATAGGCAATACCGTCGGGCTTATCCTGGCGCTTTGAAACCGGCACATAACGAGGACCCTTGGTGCGCGCGGCCGGTGCCGGATGGGATGATTTTCGCGGTTTCAGCCGTTCCTTCGGGTCGGCTTCGCACCGCTGAATTTCTTCGGATTCCAGCTCACCCTGGGCGACCGGATCCAGCCCCCTGATACCGATGGCAACCTCGCCGTCCGCAATGCCCTGCACCTCGAGAGTATGCAGTTTGCAGAACTCCGCAATCTGCAGGAAGGTTAACGATGTATTCTCCACCAGCCACACGGCGGTGGCTTTGGGCATCAACGGGGCGCTCATTTCAGAAACTCCAAAAAATGTCCCGGCGACTCCATCGGGATTCGCCGGGTATTATGACGAATATAAGCCGAATCACAGAAAAAACTAGACAGTCAGAACGATCTTCCCAACGTGCGCGCTGGACTCCATCAATGCGTGGGCATCAGCCGCTTCCGCGAGCGGAAACGACTGATGGATGATCGGACCGATCTCCCCGGCGGCCAATAGGGGCCACACCTTTGCGCGCAGGGCAGTGGCGATTCGCCCCTTCTCGGCGGGCGTACGGGGCCGCAGGGTCGATCCCGTTACGGTCAGGCGGCCACGCATGATTTTGCCGAGATTAACCTCGGCCTTCGCGCCGCCGAGCAGCGCGATGATGACCAGGCGCCCATCCGGCCTCAGACTGTCGATATTATCAGCCAGGTAGGCGCCACCAATCATGCACAGAATGACGTCGGCACCTTGCCCGGCGGTTACATCCTCGACAATGGCCGCGAAGTTCTCGGTCCGATAGTTGATCGCGCGCTCGGCGCCCAGTTCGCGGCAAGCTGCCGCCTTCTCGTCATTGCCGACGGTGGTCAGGACCCGTGCCCCGAAGGCTCGGGCAAGTTGGATCGCCGTCGTCCCGATCCCGCTTGAGCCGCCATGGACCAGCACGGTCTCACCCGCCGCCAGCCGGCCGCGTTCGAACAGGTTGGTCCAGACTGTGAAATAGGTTTCGGGCACGGCCGCCGATCTGGCGAAGTCCAGGCCGTCGGGTATGGGGAGAACCTGCGGCGTCGGCACCGTAACGTACTCCGCGTAGCCGCCACCGGCGACCAGCGCGCAAACGGCGTCACCGATTCTGAATTCGTCGGCGCCGGCGCCGGTCGCCGCGACATGGCCGGCGACCTCGAGGCCGGGAATGTCCGACGCGCCCGGCGGCGGCGGATAGCCGCCCTCGCGCTGCAGGACGTCGGGCCGGTTAACGCCCGCCGCGATAACCCTGATAAGCACCTCGCCAGGTCCGGCTGTCGGCGTCGGCCGCTCACAGGTCTGCAAGACGTCGGGACCGCCCGGTTTGACGATCTCGACCGCTGTCATCTTGTCAGGCGTTTCGGTCACGGCGGGCTTCCCTAAGTCGTGTCGCCTTGGCAGACTGCCACGCGCTCGCGCCGCGACCAAGGTAGGAAGGGCGACCCGCATGTTCGACGAAGAGTCCGAGGAACCGCTGCCAAAGAAGCTTGTCACACCAGTTGCGATGGAGCCGCTGTCCATCAAGGAGCTCCACGAGCTCATCGCGCATTTCGAGGCGGAGATAGGCCGTGCGAGAGAAGAGATCGATCGCAAGCAAAACCTGCGCGGCAGCGCCGAAGCACTATTCAACAAATAGCGGCACGTGATGGACGAACGCTACGATCAGCTTGCGCGCAACGCTGCCAACTTCGTCGCGTTATCACCCCTGACGTTCTTGTCCCGGGCGGCGTTGGTCCATCCGAATCGTATCGCCCTCGTCCATGGAGACAAGAAGCGCACCTGGGCCGAAGTGAGATCACGGGCTTTGCGGCTGGCCGCCGCCTTGCGAAACTGTGGTGTCGGAGTCGGCGACACGGTCTCGGTGATCGCGCCGAATATCCCGGAGATGTACGAGGCGCAATTTGGTGTGCCGATGACGGGGGCCGTGCTGAACGCGATAAATACGCGGCTCGACGCGAAGACGATCGGGTTCATTCTGGGACACGCGCACGCCAAGGTGCTGCTGACGGATACCGAGTTTGCGCCCGTTGTTCGGGAAGCGCTCAAGCACCTCGATCCAAAACCGCTGGTCATCGATATCTGTGACGTGGAAGGGCCGTGGGGCCGCGGTGAAGGCGAGGTGCTCGGCGAGACCGACTATGAAGCCTTCCTGGCAAGGGACGCGACGGACGATGTCGAGCAGCGCCCCGCCGACGAGTGGCAGGCGATCTCCCTGAACTACACGTCGGGGACGACGGGAAACCCCAAGGGCGTCGTCTATCATCATCGCGGCGCTTACCTGAACGCGATCGGCAATATCGTGACGTGGGCCATGCCGCACCACCCGACCTACTTGTGGACGCTGCCGATGTTTCACTGCAACGGCTGGTGTTTTCCTTGGACGGTGGCTGCCCTTGCCGGCACGAACGTCTGTTTGCGGCGGGTCGAGGCCGGCGCCATATACCGTGCGATCGCGCAGCACAGGGTGACGCACCTCTGCGGCGCGCCGATCGTCATGCAGATGATCACAAACGCCACCGACCGCGAGCGCGTCGCCTTCGATCATCAGGTCTCCATGATGACGGCTGCCGCGCCGCCACCGGCATCGGTCCTGGCCGCCATGGCGCAGCAGGGCATCAGCGTCACCCATGTCTACGGCTTGACCGAATGTTACGGGCCAGGCGTCGTATGTGACTGGCAGTCAAGCTGGGACGACTTGCCCGCAGATGAGCGCGCAGCCTTGCAGGCCCGTCAGGGCGTTCCCTACCCGGTGATGGATGGCCTCATGGTTGCAGATCCTCAAAGCTTGCAGCCTGTCGAGCGCGACGGCGAGACGATGGGCGAGGTGTTCATGCAGGGCAACATCGTCATGAAGGGTTACCTTGGGAATGCGCAGGCCACAGACGCGGCTTTTTCCGGCGGCTGGTTCCACACCGGCGACCTGGGCGTTTGGCACCCGGACGGCTACATCGAATTGAAGGACCGTTCCAAGGACATCATCATATCAGGGGGCGAGAACATCTCTTCGATCGAGGTCGAAGGCGCGCTCTATGCACACCCGGCGGTCGCACTCGTGGCCGTGGTCGCGAAGCCGCATGAAAAGTGGGGTGAGACCCCGTGTGCATTCATCGAGCTGAAACCCGACGCAACGGCGACGGAGGCGGAATTGATCGAACACTGCCGTGCCAATCTGGCGCACTTCAAATGCCCGACTCTGATCGTCTTCGGCCCGCTGCCTAAGACGTCGACCGGCAAGATACAGAAGTACTTGCTGCGGCAGCGGGTCGACGCGGACCGCTAGTGACTCTCCAACTGTGAGATCTGATCCTTAATCCTTAGCTTGAGGCGCTTGATTTCGGACAGTGCAACCTCATCCGGCACCGGCCGCCTGAGTTCATCCTCTAGCTTCGCCTCAAGGTCCGCATGCTTGGCGCGCAAGGCGCCGATCTTGTCGTCTTCGCTCACGACCTCGGTTCCTCCACCGACCATACACAAGATAAGGTAGGCCCGCGGACGCCGATAATCCAGCATAGAAGTGTGAAACACGGGGACCGAAGGGGCTAGGCGTCTCCGAGGCTTATGCCCAGGCCACGGGCCGTTCGGATGAGCGGACTGTCCGGGTCTACGGCGCTTTCCTGTTCGATTGCCTCGGCGATCGGGACGTCCACGACCTGCCGATTCCGCCAGGCGACGAGGCGATCGAATTTCCCGTCTTCGATTAGATCGACCGCGGCCGCCCCGAAGGCGAGCGCGTATAGCCGGTCCTGGGCGCTTGGGGCGGCACCGCGCTGCACGTGGCCGAGGACGGTCACACGCGTTTCGGCACCCGTTGCGGCCGCGATCTTCTCCGCCAGATAGTTACCGATACCGCCGTATCTTTTCTCGCCGCCGCTGTGCACGACCTGCACGGATTCACCATTTTCCATCTTGAGAGCCTCGGCGACGATAACGAGCGCGAAATTGCGGCCCCGCATCTTCAATCGATCGATCTTCGCGGCGACTTTATCGACGTTGTAGGGGACTTCGGGAATCAGAATGACATCGGCGCCGCCGGCAATACCCGCGCTCAACGCGATGTGGCCTGCGTCCCGCCCCATCACCTCCAGCACCATGACACGACTGTGGCTGGCGGCCGTCGGCTGCAACATGTCCATGGCGTGCGTCGCGACGTCAACCGCGGTCAGATACCCGACGGAGAACTCCGTCGCACCGATATCGTTGTCGATTGTCTTGGGAATACCGACCAGCGGGATGTTTCCCTTCTGCGCCAGCCTCCGCAGGATATCCATGCTGCCGTCGCCGCCGATCCCGATGAGCGCGTCAAGCTTCAGCTCGTGGTATCCGGCAACGATCTCGTCGGACCGGTCGAGGACGTCGCCATTTGGCATCGGAAACGCGAAGGGATCGCCGCGGTTGGTCGTACCCAGAATCGTGCCGCCTTGTCGCAGGATTTGACCGGTGAACATCGACGTGTCGAGCTCGAGATAGTCCAGCGGCCGCCGGAGGAGCCCCATGGTCCCTTCCCGGATGCCGAAGACCCGCCAGCCCAGCCCGTCGACCGCCCGGCTGACAACCCCCCGGATAACCGCGTTGAGACCAGCGCAGTCGCCGCCGCTGGTGAGTATTCCGATACGTTTGCTCATAGTGCTGGAACCGTGGGTGATCGACCAAGGGGCGCCAGGGCCGTGCCATGACGGGCCCAGGGCGGCATGCTCAAGATATCGATTTCTGCTATACTCTCTTTCATCGCCAAATCAAGCGGCGGCCTCGCGGCGCGAGGAGAGGCCATGGGAAACAGAGAAGAGTTACTCCGGCAGCTTGCCGAGCTACGAAGCGAACACCGTGACCTGGACGACATGATAACCCGCGTCAGTGGTGACACCGGCGCCGACCAACTCATGTTGCAGCGGCTCAAAAAACGCAAGCTTCTGTTGAGGGACGAGATATCTCAGCTCGAAAGCGAGCTGCTGCCCGACATCATTGCGTGACTGATCAGGCTTTGGCTTGTTTCTGCGCATACATCGCGCGGTCGGCCCGTGCCAGCGCTTCGCCGGCGTTCTCGCCACCGCTGAAGGTGAACATGCCGTAGGATACGGACAGCCTGAGGCTGACGCCGTTCCACTCGGCAGGTGACCTGATGATCAGCGCGGCGAGGCCAGCGGCCTTTTCAGCTGCGTTTGCCTGGTCCGACTGGGCGAGGATGACACCGAACTCGTCGCCGCCGAGACGGCCGACGATGTCGGATTCGCGGATATTCTCGGCCAGCACCGTGGCGATGTGTTTTAGGGCGGCATCGCCCGCCGCATGCCCGTGCTGGTCGTTGATCTGCTTGAAGCCGTTGATATCGAAATAGAGCACGCTGGAGGGCGTATTGTAGCGCTCCGCGAACGCCGCCATGCGGCTCAACTCCCGCACGAAGGCACGCCGGTTCGCCACCGGCACCAGCGAATCCTCATCGGCCAGCTTCTCGAGAAATCCAACCCGCTGGTGGGCCTGACGCAGGTCCTCACGCAGTCGCTGGACCTCGCTCATGAGCATTTGCAGCGCCTGCCGAACCTTAGGTGTCAGGTCAGTCTCCGGAATGCCGGCGATTGTCATGACATCGGCAACTTCGCCGCTGGCACCAAGCGACTCAACAGACGACGTAGGCTTAACGCCTCCGGTACGTGCCGCTGGCCGAATGCCTGTTGTCCGGCTAGCCGGCGGTGACCCGCTGACCTTCATTGATTGCGCTGACGCCCCTGAGGATTGCTTCGCTGAGATCGAGTTTGCGCGCAGATTGGACGGACGGTAGCAGTGGCAGCGTTAACAAAAGGTTGCGGTCGAAGGCGGCGTTGTTTACGTCCGTAACCAGCGGGAACGGTGGTTATGACGGCACGTGTAGGGATCATCATGGGGAGCCAGTCCGACTGGTCGACCCTTCGCCACGCCGCGGAAACCCTCGATAAATTGGACATTGACTATGAGCGCCGGATCGTCTCGGCCCACCGCACGCCGGCTCGCCTTGTGGCCTATGCCGAGGCCGCCAGGCAGCGCGGTCTGCAGGTCATCATCGCGGGGGCCGGCGGGGCGGCGCACCTACCCGGTATGGCGGCATCCATGACGCCCCTTCCAGTGTTCGGTGTACCGGTCGAAAGCCAGGCCTTGAATGGTATCGACTCACTACTATCAATCGTCCAAATGCCTGCTGGAGTACCTGTCGGCACATTGGCGGTCGGCCGGCCGGGCGCTGTCAACGCGGCCCTTCTGGCCGCTGCCGTCCTTGCCCTCGGCGACCCGGAGGTCGCTGCGCGGCTCGACGAGTGGCGCAGCGACCAGACGGATGCCGTGCCCGAAGAGCCCGGCAGCGACTGACAGCGATACTTCCCGGATGAGTGTGCTACCCCCCGGTGCGACGGTCGGCATCGTCGGCGGCGGTCAGCTTGGACGCATGACCGCAATGGCTGCGGCGCGCCTTGGTTTTCGCACTCATATCATGTGCCAGTCGGCGGACGAACCGGCCGCGCAGGTTGCGGCATCCACGACCCTCGCGGCGTTCGATGACGAGGCGGCACTCGCCCGCTTCGCGGAATCGGTCGACGTGGCGACGATCGAGTTTGAGAACATCCCGCTGGCAACGATGGAGTTCTTGGCCGAGCGCGTGACGGTGCGGCCGCGCCCGCAGGTTCTTGGTGTCGCGCAAGACCGCCTGGCGGAGAAAGCCTTCTTTATCGAACTTGGCATTGGCACCGCGCCGTTTGCGCCGGTGACGTCGATCGCCGATTTGCGGGACGCGGTCGATCGGATCGGTCCGTCGGCCCTCTTGAAGACCGCCAGGATGGGCTACGACGGCAAAGGACAGCTTCCTGTTCACGCCGACAGCGACCTGGAAGTGGTTTGGTCTCAGTTGGCCACGGACCGCGCGGTGCTCGAAAGCTTCCTCGAACTGGACTGCGAGATCTCCGTCATCGTCGCGCGATCGGCGGACGGAAGCACCGCGTGCTTCGACCCGGCTCGCAACGAGCATCGAAACAACATCCTGCACCGCACGACGGTACCGACCCGCGTTTCGCCTGCGCTCGTCGATCAAGCCGTTGCGGCATCGCACGACATTGTGGCGGCGCTGGACCTGACCGGCGTATTGGCCATCGAGTATTTCGTGACCGGAGACGGCCGGCTTCTCGCCAACGAAATGGCACCGCGCCCGCATAACTCCGGACATTGGACCATCGACGCCTGCCGGGTCTCACAATTCGAGCAGCTTGTACGCGCGGTGACCGGCCACCCGCTCGGCGATACCGGGCGAATGGCCGACGTCGAAATGCTCAATCTGCTCGGCAACGATGTCGAACGTGCTGCCGAACTAATCGCCAGTCCGGAAGTTTGTCTTCATTTGTACGGCAAAGCCGAGGCGCGTCCCGGCCGGAAGATGGGACACGTGACCAGACTGCTGCCCCTTACGCGCGAGGCTGTGTAAAGGCGCGCACGAACCGGAACGGATTTGGCAGACGCTCGCCGAGACCACGCAACGGTGCCGTTACTTGCGGTATTCGCATGGCGTCAGCGATGCGGCGATCGAGGAAGCGCCAGGTGTCCGCGAAATCCTCCGACTTGTCGTTCAGCCAGTACAGTACTGTGCTGCTGTACACGCCGGCGAGCAGGGCCCGCTTGGTATAGAAATTGAAGTCGGTCGACGCGTCGCCAGCTGAGTACCAGATCGTGTCTACGGTTCTGTACAGACAACGGAGGGCCAAGGGTCCGTGCTGCGGCTGCGCGAGAAACGTGAGTGCGCGCCGGATCGCCTCTCTCTCGGTCGCATGTGCCTCGAGCCGCAGTCTGACGGCAGTCGTGACACGCTCCCGGACCCGCATGCTGTCGGGGTCGAGGGCGGCCAACGCGGCAGCCATCTTCTCGTCGGCCATCTCGTTGTGGAATTCAATCGCCTGGGCAACACCCCGTGGAAAGGCGCGCGACGCCGTTGCGTCGTCGAAGCCCGCACCGGCCGCGCCGCGCTGCAGGCTAGTCAGCGACCAGCCGTCGAACGGCACATGATTCAGTGTTGCGGCAAGGATCTGTTCCCGTATTGGCCGCAGCGCGTCACTCTTCGTTGTCATTCTCAGCTTCCTCTTGTGGGCTGCGCCGTGCGCTTTGGAGCTCCTGGACGAAGCCGAACTGGGACATGTCTGCCATCCGCATTGGGTAGAGTATGCCGTCCAGATGGTCGCACTCATGCTGCACCACCCGCGCGTGGAAGCCGCGTGCCTCCCGCAACACTTCCTGCCTATCGGTCGTCTGATACCGGTAGCGAATATGCGTATAGCGGGGAACCGATCCCGCCAGACCCGGTACGGACAGGCAAGCCTCCCAGCCCAATTCCGTTTCGTCGGTCAACGCCTCGATCGCCGGATTGATCATCGCCGTCAGCGGCACATCCCGCGGGTCATCCTCACCCTCGCTCTCCAGCCGCTCGCGCGGCACCTGAACCAGGGCAACTCGCAGCGGGACATGCACCTGCGGGGCCGCCAAGCCGGCGCCCTCGGCATCTTCCAGCGTCTCCAGCATGTCCTGGAGCAACCGCTTGATCTCGGGCGCCGTCGGATCGGCAATGGGCTCGGCGACTTGGCGGAGCACCGGATGACCCATGCGGGCAATTTTCAGGATGGCCATTTCGGCAATATGTGGGCGCGAACCCGCCGGGTAAACCCATCTGGCTGGCCCAGGCCAAAGTGACTAAGCTGGCTGCCTTCGGAGACAAGAGGACGAGAATGGCTGGACACGGGCCCGACAGCGGGCAGGCACTAACCTACGTTGATGGCGAGTGGCATGCCGGCAATACGCCCATCATGGGCGCCACCACCCACGCCGCCTGGCTTGGTTCCGTCGTCTTCGATGGGGCGCGTGCTTTCGAAGGAAGAGCCCCGGACCTCGACCTCCATTGTGAGCGCGTGGTCGACTCCGCAACTGGCATGGGCCTCGCCCCGACGCTGACAGCGGAACAGATCGAGGAAGTCGCCTTGGACGGCGTGAAGCGCTTCCCCGATGACATACCCCTCTACATCCGCCCGATGTTCTTCGCCGAAAGCGGGCTGCGGATACTGCAGCCCGATCCCGACAGCACGCGCTTTGTACTGACTCTGTTTGAGGCACCCCTGCCGCCGCCGTCCGGGTTCTCGGCCTGCTTGAGCCACAAAACGCGCCGGCCGACACCGGAGTCGGCACTAACGCACATTAAGGCTTCTTGCCTGTATCCGATCGGCGCCCGCGCCGTCGCCGAGGCCGGCGAACGTGGCTACGACAACGCGGTCGTCCGCGACGGCCTCGGCAACATCGCCGAGTTCGCGACGGCCAACATCTTCATGGTGAAAGACGGTGTCACGAAGACGCCGCCACCCAACGGCACATTCCTCAACGGCGTCACGCGCCGGCGCGTTCTGTCACTCCTCAGGCAGGACGGCGCCGACGTTGCCGAAGAAACGGTCACGCCGGAAGAGCTGCATGACGCCGACGAGATATTCTCAACCGGCAACTACGGCAAAGTCACCCCGGTCGTGCGCTACGAGGACCGCGATCTCCAACCGGGCCCGGTCTTTCGCCGCGCCCGCGAGCTCTATTGGGATTTCACCCATTCGGCCTGAGAACGAAATGCGCTGGCTAGGCAGCCTCGCGCGCCAGCGCCCGCTCCATCATGGTGATCGTTTCGGGAATGCCGTAGAGGGCGACGAAGGAGCCGAAGCGTGGCCCTTGTGACTGGCCGAACAGGACTTCGTATAGAGCGCGAAACCAGTCGCGCAGATTGTCGAACGCGAACGATTTTCCGACAGCGTAGACTTCGTTCTGGATAGCCGCCGCATCCGCGTCCCTTGGCAACTCCCGCAGCGCCGCGATCAACGCCTCCATCGCTTGCCGTTCGCGCGCATCCGGTTGGCGGTAGGTTTTCGTCGGTTCGACCAGATCCCGATAATAAGCCAGCGCATGTTCGATCAAATAATCCAGAAACGGTGCCGTGTCAGCCGACGCCTCGGGCGCGTAGCGGCTGATGAAACCCCACAGTACGCTCTTGTCGTCCGTCCCCGCCGCCGCCGCGAGGTTGAGGAGCAGCGCATAGCTGACCGGCGAATGATGAGCCGGCGGCGCGCCATTGTGAATGTGCCAGGCCGGGTTCTCGATCCGCTCCGCCGGGTTTTGTTCCGGATACCGCGCGCTGAAGCTGAGATATTCGTCAACGGCCTTCGGGATGACGTCGAAATACAGGCGCTTCGCCGTCCGCGGTTTCTGGAAGTTGAACAGCGCCAAGCTCTCAGCCGGTCCGTAGCGCATCCACTCTTCGAACGTCAGACCGTTCCCCCGTGACTTGGAGATCTTCTCTCCCTTCTCGTCGAGGAACAGTTCGTAGTTGAAACCGGCTGGTGGCTTTTGTCCGAGGATCCGGCAGATACGACCCGACAGATTGACCGAATCGATCAAGTCCTTGCCGGCCATCTCGTAGTCGACATCAAGGGCGACCCAACGCATCGCCCAGTCCGCCTTCCACTGCAGCTTGCAGTGCCCGCCCGTCACCGGTACCTCGGTCGCCGCACCGGTGTCGGGGTCGTCATAGACGATTGTCCCGTCGGCCACGCGCCGTTCCTTGACGGGCACCTGCAGCACCACACCGGTGCGCGGGCAGATCGGCAGAAACGGACTGTACGTCACGCGCCGTTCCTGCCCGAGGGTCGGCAAAATCACGTCGATAACGTCATCGTACCGCTCGAGGATCAAGCGCAAGGTCGGATCGAAACGGCCGGACCGGTAACATTCCGTGGAACTGAGGAACTCGTAGTCGAAGCCGTGCTGATCCAGAAACGTGCGCAGCCGGTTGTTATTGTGTGCCCCAAAGCTCTCGAACGTGCCGAACGGATCCGGCACGGCGGTCAGGGGTTTGCCGAGGTGCTTTGCGGTCTGCTCACGGTTGGGGATATTTGTCGGGACCTTGCGCAGCCCGTCCATGTCGTCGGAGAACGCGATCAGTTTGGTCGGCACGCCGGACATGACGGCGAACGCGTGCCGCACCATCGTCGTGCGTGCGACCTCGCCGAATGTCCCGATATGCGGCAAGCCGGAGGGGCCATAGCCGGTTTCGAATAGGACAAAGCCCTTCGCCGGCACGCTGTCGGTACCGCCAAGCCGGTCGATCAGCCGGCGCGCTTCTTCGAACGGCCAAGCCTTTGCTTTGGCTGCAAGTTCAGTCAGACCCCGCATGGCGGGAGACCCTATGGTCCACCCGCCTATGCGTCAACAACAGGTCTGGGCCCGCCCGCCAGGGGCGGTGCCCGCGTCAAACCGAGATGTCGACGCGGTCCCTTGGCTTGTCGTCGGATCCTGCCGCCGACGGCGATTCCTTCACCGCGCCAACGAGTTCCGACAAGGGCTTGTCGTTGCTGTTCCCACCCACTGGGCCGGCACCTGAATCGCTTCGCGCCGGACTGGCGCTTTGCGGCGGGGGCCGATCCGGCGTCAGATTGGAAACGCCCGTTGCTCCGATCTCCATACCTGGATCCTTTCGAAGTTCGACTCAAACAGTCGGCGATTCTCACTGTAATTGGTCGTGCTGTCAGCAAGTATCGTTTTCCATTTGGACGAAAGGCGACTCGAAACAGTCTCACATTCGCCGCGATTTTGTCGAAAACGCAACCGGCCGTGGACGCGCGCGCCCGTATTCGAAATAGTCGGGTCGCAATGCACCCACCCCTCAGCAACGACCCTTCGCGCGACATTCAATTTCGCGCCGCTTCACTGGTTGCCGAAGTCCGGCATGGTGTCTGGTTGAGCCCCGACGGCGAGGTGGAACCGGTCGAGCCGGCCGTTGCCGCGCACCGCGCTCAAAGCGAGCCGACACTGGTCTGCCACGCTCCGGCAACGTTCCGCCGGCTGGGTTGCG
>CAJICA010000364.1_pt1 | contig 13209 bp, 17 predicted proteins | sample 9199501 | NCBI WGS metagenome assembly CAJICA01 (sample SAMEA7708319, study PRJEB35096) | sediment metagenome | biome: marine neritic benthic zone biome [ENVO:01000025]; feature: sediment [ENVO:00002007]; material: shallow marine sediment [ENVO:03000034] sea grass bed [ENVO_01000059] ... | reverse complement strand
GGCAGCGCGACCGGCGTGAACTGGAGCGTCTCGACAACCTGGCGCTGCTCGACATCGGCGTCAGCCGGCAAGACGTCCAGCGTGAGATCGACAAGCCCTTCTGGCGGCCTTAGGGCTAGCCGCAGCCCCGTCGGGTCAATGGTCTGTCCTAAAATGGGCAAGTACGGACGGCAGCTGCGTTTGGCAATAAAGCCTATAAATTACAGAGGGTTAGAAGCAGACTTGTTGCGATATCGCTTAATGCGGTCTTAACGCTCTCCGGCGCACGCTCCAGCTACCCGCGGCGGCATCGAAGCCGCCATCCCGTGGAAGCGAAGGAGATCGAACATGCGTCGGGCAACAAGTGCATTCGCCTTTCTGGCGATCGCGATTTTGGCTGGCTGTGCGACACCGGACGGCGCCACCGTTGCGGAGAAACAACGTGAAGTGCGGCAGATGCGGACCGACACTCTGACCCGCCTTTACGACATCCACCCCGTTGCCCGCGAACAAATCCGCGAAGCCGAAGGCTATGCCGTCTTCAGCAATGTCGGCATCAACTTGCTTCTCGTCTCCACTGCCAACGGCTTCGGCGTCGTTCGCGACCATGTCAGCGGCGACGACACCTACATGCGCATGTTCTCCGGCGGCGTCGGCTTGGGCCTCGGCGCCAAGGACTTCCGCGGTGTGTTTGTCTTCACCTCGCGCGAGGCTCTCGACAACTTCATTGACTCGGGCTGGGAGGCCAACGCGCAGGCGGACGCCGCCGCCAAATCCGGCGAGAAGGGTGGAGCCTGGGCCGGTGCCGTCGAGATCGCCCCCGACGTCAAATTGTATCAGATCACCGAAACCGGCCTCGCGCTACAGGCAACCATCCAGGGCACGAAATACTGGAAGGACGAAGATCTGAGCTGACGCCAGCTCGCAAGCCCAAACGAAAAGGCCCCGTCAACGGGGCCTTTTCTCATTCGGCCGCCGCCAATCCGGCGCGCCCAAGACTATCCGGCTGCTTGTAGAAAGTGCCGTCCTTCATGATGGCGGTCAGACGGTCCGCATCCTGCAGAATGGTCACGTCCGTCGACGGATCGCCGCTCACCAGCAACAGATCGGCAAGATAGCCTTCCTTGACCTCGCCGATGTCCATGCCCATCAGCTCGCCACCGAGCTTGGTGGCCGTGTGGATCGTCTCCAGCGGCGAGTAGTCGAGCATTTTTACGAAGTACTCGAGGTCACGCGCATTCGTCCCGATGGGGTTCCAGGCGAAACCGTAGTCGCCGCCTGGTAGCACCCGCACGCCACGCTGCTTCAGCTTCTTCATATTCACAATGCAAGCATCCAATTCGCGCCGGAAATAGATCGCCACTGGGTGGTCCTTGGTGATGCCATACCCCGAACCCTCACCCTCGGCCGTGACGTACATGATGCCCATGGCGGGGGCGACGAAGACCTCGTCCTTCCGCGCCTCAACCATGTCGAGCGCTTCCTCGTCGCACAGTGTCGCGTGATACAGCACGTCGATCCCGTTCCGCATCGCCATTTTGACGCTTTCGGCCGACCGGCAATGCGCGGCGATTTTCTTGTATCGTGACCGCGCGACCTCGGCTGCGGCCGCGACTTCGTCCTCGTTCATCACCGTCATGTCGGCCCGCGCAAATGGGATGAACTCGTCGCCGGACGGATTGATCTTGATCGTATCGACGCCCTCCCGGCACATCTCTCGCGCCGCGCGCCGAAACTCGTCGGGGCCGTCACAGCAAATCGCAAAGGTCTCGCGGTACATATGGGACTGACGTACATCACCGAGCCCGCCGGTGACCGTCAGTTCGGGACTGGCGGCTTTCATCCGGGGCCCAGGAATATCACCGGCATCGATCGCGTTGCGTATGACGACGTCGACCCGCGCTTTCGCCGCGGCGGCGCTGAAGATCGCGGTGAACCCCTGATCGAGCATCTTCTTGGCATACTTCATCGTCTGCAGCGTGTGCTCTTCCGGCGGGATATCGCCCAGCGCCTCGAGCGTCGCCGTGTCGCAGAAGCTGATATGGGCATGGGCCTCGACCAATCCCGGCATCAGGGTTTGGCCACCGCCATCGACCACGACCGCGCCGGAAGCCTCGACCTTGCCGTCGCGGTAGACCGATTTGATCCGGTTGCCCTGGACCAGCACCTCACCGGCAAAGGGCGCCTCGCCGGTCCCGTCAATGATCCTCACGTTGGTAAACAGTGTGTTCGCCATGGGTCGTCCTCCCGCCCTTCTTGCCGACGGAGCGGCGCCACGTCGGTGCTTGGATCCCCAGTTTACGGCCTGCCGCCGGGCTCAGTAAATGACGAGGATGCGGGACGTGGCCCACCGGCGGGTTGCCCGTGCTAAAGTAGCGCGCTGAGAGGGCTGACGAGGCGATCATGGCTAGAATCCTGGTGGTCGAGGACAATACGCTGAACCGCGACATGCTCACCCGGCGTCTGGCCCGCCGCGGATATGAGGTCCTCGTCGCCGAAGACGGGCAAGCCGCCATTGACATGGCCGGCACCGAAGCCCCCGACTTGATCCTCATGGACATGAGCCTGCCGATCCTCGACGGCTGGGAGGCCACGAGGCGGCTGAAGGCAGCACCCGAGACAGCGCGCATCCCGGTCATCGCCCTGACGGCCCACGCCATGGCCGGCGACCGTGAAAAAACGATCGAGGCTGGGTGTGATGACTATGACAGCAAGCCGATCGAATTCGAGCGACTGTTGAGAAAGATGGAAGCTTTTCTCAGTCGCCAGACCTAGCGAAGGAGGAGACCGTGAAAGGCGTCGTATTCTCGGAGTTCATCGAGATGGTCGAGGACAAATTCTCGCCGGAGATTGCCGACCGGATCATCGCCCAAGCGAACTTGCCGTCGGGTGGTGCGTACACGACCGTTGGTACCTATGACCATGCCGAGATTCTCAGTCTCGTCGGCTGCCTGAGCGATGAAACCAACATGGCCCCGAACGATCTGGTTTTGACCTTTGGCCGGTACATGTTCGGCCGCTTCCACACCGCCCACCCCTCATTCTTCACCGGGTTGAATAGCGCCTTCGATTTCCTGGGGAAGGTCGAGGACTACATCCATGTCGAGGTGCGCAAGCTCTATCCGGACGCCGAGTTGCCCAGTCTCGAGTGTGAAGCGCCCGATCCGAACCAACTGCGCATGACATATCGGTCGAAGCGCCCGTTCGCCGCCCTCGCCGAGGGATTGATCCGTGGTTGCGTCGACCATTTTGACGAAGACATCGACATCCAGGTCGAGGATTTGTCTGACGGTGCCGGCACCGCCGCACGGTTCGTCTTGACCAGACACTAACCGTGGTCCGGTGAACGAAATCGAGGTCATCCGCCGGCGCTTGGAGCGCGAAAAGAAGGCGCGCCAAGCGGCGGAAGTCATCGCCGAAGAAAAAACGCGCGCGATCTTCGAAGCGAACCGCGGGCTGCAACGTCTCAACGAACGGCTCGAAGAAACCGTTCAACGGCGCACCGCCGAAGTGATCGAGGCGCGTGACCAGGCGATCGAGGCCAACCGCGCCAAGAGCGCGTTCCTGGCAAGCATGAGCCACGAACTCCGCACGCCGCTAAATGCCATTATCGGTTACAGCGAGATGTTGCTGGAGGATGCCAGGGAGCATGACTCCCAGGCTCAATTCCGTGATGACCTCGAGAGCATTCAATCGGCGGGACGCCACCTCCTCTCATTGATCAACGATATCCTCGATCTCTCCAAGATCGAGGCGCGCAAGATGGAGCTCTACTTCGAACATTTCGACGTGCGCGGAATGATCGATGAGGTCGTCTCGACAATCGGGCCGTTGGCGGAAAAGAACCGCAATAAGCTGCTCATCGAATGCGCGCCCGACGTCGGCACCATGCGGAGCGACCTGACGAAAGTCCGCCAATCGCTGTTCAATCTGCTGAGCAATGCGGGCAAGTTCACCTTCGACGGCGAGATCGAGTTGCGGGTGGAGCGGACCGTCGACGACGGCGGCGAATGGTTGACCTTCACGATCCGCGACACCGGCATCGGCATGTCCAAGGATCAACTGGCGAAAGTATTCGACGCCTTTGCCCAAGCCGACTCGTCTTCGACGCGTCACTTCGGTGGCACCGGCTTGGGACTCACCATCACCCGCAATTTCTGCCAACTCCTGAACGGCGAGATCGATGCCGAAAGTACGCCCGGCGAGGGGTCGGTATTCCGTATGAGTCTGCCGGCCAAGCCGATCTCCGCTCAACCTGTAGCCGACGGGGAGCGGCCAGTACCGGCCGCGGCGGATATGCCTGTGCCGCCCACGCCGGAGGCCGGGGCGCGGACAGTTCTCGTCATCGATGACGACCCCAACGCTCGCGACATCCTATGCCGCCACCTGCGTAGCCAGGGTGTCCACGCCCAGACTGCCGACAGCGGCTTGGACGGCCTGCGCGCGGCACGCGACCTGAAGCCGGACGCAATCTTGCTCGACGTCCTTATGCCACGCATGGACGGCTGGACAGTGCTCACGGCGCTGAAAACGGAACCGGCCCTCGCCGGTATCCCGGTTGTCATGGTGTCGATGCTCGAGGATCGCGAGATCGCATTTTCTCTGGGCGCGGCGGACTACCTGACGAAGCCGGTCGACAAGATTCAGCTAAGGGCCGCGCTCGATCGACATTGCCCGGCGCCTGCCCACCGTCGCGTTCTGGTCATGGACGACGACCCAGCCGTCTGCGATCATCTGCGCCACATTCTCGAAAAGGACAACTGGACCGTCACCGTGGCCGAGAACGGCACGGCCGGTTTAGCCTGTCTCGCCGAGGCCATGCCGGATGTCATCCTCTTGGATCTGATCATGCCCGAGATGGATGGCTTCGAGGTCATCGGCCAGTTACGCCGCGACGCCCGATGGCGCACGGTTCCGGTGATCGTCGTCACGGCGAAGAACCTCACTACCGAGGATCGGCTGCGCCTGAATGGCGCCGTCGAACGGCTCGTCAAAAAAACGAGGGGCGGCCTCGACGACTTGCCTTCGATGCTGCGCGGTATTCTTCCGGCTGACGCGACTCAGACCGAACCTAATCGATAGCCGACGCCAACATTTCAACGCGCGCGCAAAAAGGGTCCTTCGCGTCTGCGTAAGACCCAACGTCGTCGACATATCTGGCCGCCAGAGCTCGCTTCAAGGCTTCATACGCGCGCGCCTCACTTGGGTGCGCCCGCAGATAGTCGCGGAAGCGCAGATGGCGGCCAACATCCGGATGATCGGCGGGGTACATATGCGCCTGGTGGCTGCGTGGTTGCCCTTTGCGAAAGTAGCGGCGGCCCGACAGACCGTATTCGCCCATATGCTCGAAACCCAAATCCCGCATCGGCGCGACGCATGCGGCACCGTCCTCGTAGCGGCGAACCAGCGGCACCATATCGATGATCGGCTTGGCGGCTATGCCCGGGACGGCGGTGCTGCCAATGTGCAGAACATCAAGGACCAGGCCATCACAGGCATCGATAATCTCGCGGCGCATGATCTCGAACTTTGCGGCCCATTCCGGCCGATGCGGCACAAGGATGATCTTTTGGCCCGTCATTTGATCTATCTTATGGCCGGGCGGCGCGAGAGCCAGTGGAATTGGCGCCGACAACTGAGCGGCATGGAGTAGGACATGGCGGGGATCGGCTTCAAACAGATGCTGGCGGAGGCAAATGCGGTCATCGAGACCATTTCGGTACCCGACGCGATGTATCTGCTCGAGGAGGACGACGTCTATTTCGTCGACATCCGTGAGACCAGCGAGCGGGAACAATCCGGCACCATTGTCGGCGCGATCCACGCACCGCGCGCCTTTATTGAGTTCATCGCCGACCCCGAGGGTCCGATGCATATACCCGAGTTCTCAAGCGGCAAGCGCCTGGTACTGTTCTGCGCCTCCGGCGGCCGTTCGACGCTAGCGGCAAAGACGCTGCACGACATGGGCTTTGAAGATGTTGCGCACGTCGCCGGAGGCTTCGCCGCCTGGACCCAAGCCGACGGTCCAACGGAAAAAGCCTAGCGGCTGCCCCACGAACTTGACCCAAGTCATTGGCATGACGCCGCTTTTTGCGACAATGCCGGTCGACCGGAGGAGAGGCTCGTGGAGCATTCGGCGGCGAAACAAGCGATGGCGCGCCACAATCGGCGCATCACTGAGCGCGTTCATGATCCCTACGCCACACGGCGAAAAACCAAGGAACCGGCGGTATGTCCCGATTGCGGCGCCGTCTTGAAAGCCGGCCGGTGGCGGTGGGGCCGGCGCCCGGCGGGCGCCCATGCCGAAACCTGCCCCGCCTGCCGGCGTGTTGCGGATGCCTATCCAGCGGGCGAGCTACGGATATCGGGCACTTTCGCTTTGGATCACAAAGCCGAAATACTGAGCCTCGTCCGCAACACCGAGACATGCGAAAAGGGCGAGCATCCGCTACACCGGATCATGCACATTGATGACCGGTTGTCCGATGTCATAACCATCACGACCACCGACTTGCACTTGCCACGCCGCATCGGCGAGGCCCTTCACCACGCCTACCACGGCCATTTCGAATTCGGCTACGACGGCTATTACATCCGCTGCCGCTGGCGCCGTGAGAGCTGATCCGCTCCTTCTCTATTCGATTTCGACGTAGAACACGGCCCACGGCCAGCGCGCCTCATCCTCGCTCGTTAGAATCGCCCCATCCTTCGGACCGTACGCGATCCACACCGGCCCTCGTTGCCCAATACGCAGGAAGCTGCCATTGCGTTTGATCGCGACGAGCCAGTCGTGCGCATCCAGATCCTCGGGCGATAGCTCTACCGCGAATCCGTCTAGGGCAAGAGCGGTGACGGTTCGACCTTCCGCCGCGCCGGCCGCGGCAAGAACATCGCGTAACCAGGGCCCCTGAAGGGTCTGCGGCGCCGGCCAGCCATCCAGGTCGATCTCGACCTCATGCTGGCTCAGACCTTCCAGCATCGCGTAGTCGAACTCGGCGGCGACCGCGAAGGATCGCTCATGATAATCCAGGAAAGCGTCATCGAAAGCGTTGGATGCCACACGATTTGGCGCCGTCACATTGCCGGCAATCGTCAAAACAACCGGCCCCGTCGGCTTCGAGTCCATATCCGCGACAGCAGCCACCGGATTAACGGCCAGCCCAAAGGCAAACGCAAGAAATACGAGCACTCGAACGCGCATCACAAATCCTCCCTCTCCGCGTGACCGATCAGAACCGTAAGAAAGTCGCACGCTATCGCATCCCTTTGCGAATGGTATCGCCGACTCACTGTCATCAAGAAACGGTTGACCCCCGAGAGAATACGTGCATATACACGTGTATGTTTTTACGGCACACATGGGTGATTGACGACGTGACCGCCTGCACCTGTGCCAGACTGCGGCGTGCAACACGGGCCGTCACTCAACTCTATGATGACCTGCTGCATCCCGCCGGCATTACCTCGACCCAGTTCACGGTGCTTGCAGCCCTCGACCATCTCGGCAAAACGCCAATAAGCGAACTGGCACGCAGCCTCGGCATGGACCGGACATCGCTGACCCGAACATTGCGGCCGCTAGACGAAGCCAAGCTAATACGCAACGCCCCGGGAGCGGACCGTCGAGTTCGACGCCTCGTACTCACGGCGGCCGGTGAGCGTAAGCTGGCCGAAGCCAGACCCCTGTGGAAATCAGCACAGACGCGGGTTAGCGCCCAGCTTGGCAAGAATTCCTGGTCGGACTTGCTGGACCATCTGTCGGCGGCAAGCAAAGCCGCAGGTAGGTGAATACCGTCCATCTCGCCCAGAAGAGTGTATATACACATATGGAGGCGACAATGACGTATGCAACTTGGACTCCCGCCACGAAACGCTTTGTTCTGGTACTGCTGCTGGTTTGGCTGGGCGTGACCTATCTGATCGGGCGCGCCGGCATCCTCGTCACGGCGACCCCCCAACTTTTCCAACCGGTGATACTGACCGTGATCGTGCCGCTGTTGATCTTCGCGGCGGCCTACCTCGCTTCAGCCCGCTTTCGCGACTTCCTACTGGCGCAGGATCTGCACTGGCTGACCACGCTGCAGCTCTGGCGGGTCCTCGGCTTCACGTTCTTGGCGCTTTATGCTTTGGACCTTCTCCCGGCGGTGTTCGCCTTGCCGGCCGGCTTCGGTGACGTGGCCATCGGTATCAGTGCCGCCCTGGTCGTCGCGCACCTCGCTAGGAATCCGAGTTTTATCCGGACGCGTGCTTTCCTCGCCTTCCATATCCTGGGCGTGGTCGATTTTCTGGTAGCCTTGATCACAGCGGCAATCGCGGCGGGCGCCATTCCGACCCTGCTTGCGCCAACGTCGGCCGACCCAATGGCGCTGTGGCCGCTGAACATCTTCCCCGGTTTCTTCGTGCCGATCTTCATCATGCTGCATGCAGCTGTTTTCCTGCAGCTGGCCGTCCGTCGAAAAGCGATAGCGGCGGACGAGACCACCGGACAAGCGACCGCTGCCAGCCTGTAGCATGCCCTCGATCATGAGAAGGACGGCGCCACCACCCGGCGCCGTCCTCACTAACTCTTAGGCTCGGGGGCCCCGCTCGACGCGGGCCCGTGCCGCTTCTCACGACCAAGAGACAGGGCGGCACATTCCTGCGCCGCCCTCGTTCCTCAACCCGCGTTCGGTGGCTGCAGGGGCTCGAAGTAGCCCCACAAGCGCTGGATCTCACCATCGCCATTGAACTCAACGACATCGACACCATCGAAGCTGACGTCGGTGCCGTCGGCCATTGTGCCATTGGCACTCCATACAACGGCGGCCCGATTGCCGGCGATATGGGTCCGGTCACGGGTAAACGATATCGTCTGGAAGGCACCGCTGAGCCCCTGAAAGAACTGGCGGATCGCCTCCGGTCCTTCGAGAGCCGGCATCCCATAGGGCTCCTGACTGACGGCATCCTCGGCAAACACTGAGACCATGCTGTCGACGTCCCCTTGCGATACGGCTGTCCAGAACGTGCTCAGCGACCGTTCCATGGCCGCCCGATCCGGCATTTCGTCACTATTTGCCTGGGCAGGTAGTGACATTATGGACACGAGCGCGGCAACCATGACCGCGCCTTGTAGCAAGCGCATTAATCTTCCTCCTGTTTTTCGAGTTAGGGCGAAATCTCGGCAACCAGCCAATTTTGCAATGGCACAAGCGGCTTGAGCTGGGCTGCGACGTACGGCGCCGCGGTCCCCTTGAACAGCTCCTCCGGGATTCTACCGCTCTTCCGAAGATGTAAGCCTTTGTGACGCAGTAGGTCAGCTTGGGGGCTGTCCGTCGGATGACCGCGCGGCACACGCTGCAGATCCGGCGCGCCAAGTGCGTAGCCGGCACCATTCGTCGCGTTCCGTAACGCCGCGCGAAGCGTCGCGCTCTTCTTCTCATCGACCACGGCCGCCCGATAGCGCGCGAGCCCGTCATCGGAGAAGGCGTGCATCCCGGCGCCGAACCCCAAGGAAGACGGCGTCAGATAGAAGTGATAGCTCGGCGCGGCTTTCGGTCCGGCGCCACCCTGCCAGAAAACAAGGTGCATGGCCGGCTTGTAGGGCGACTTATCCTTCGAAAAGCGAACATCGCGGTTGATTCGTTTGATTGAGCCGTTGACGCGCGGCTCGCCGTGAATGGCCGGCGAAAGCCGGACGAGATGGTCCAGAAGTTCAGTTACGAAATGCCTGGCCGGCTCCAGGAGTAAGGTCTCGTAGTTGGTGCGGCTCTTCGTGAACCAATTCCTGTCATTGTTGCGCTCAAGATTTTTCAGGAATCGAGGCAGGTCTCTCGAAAAGCCAAGAAACGCCATCACGCCACCGCCAGGAAGTCGGCAAGACAGTCGAGGCCGCTTGCCCAGCCCTTCTGGTGCACATCACGTGCCGCAGCATCCGGGAACCCTTCCTGTCGGAGCGTGACGACCGTCTCATTCGCGCCCACCGCGCGGAATTCCAGAGTAACGAGCGTGATCATATCGGCGGGGACGTCCTGCCAATCCGTATCGCCGTCGCAGTGGTCGGTCATTTCCAGGATCAGACGGCGCGGCCGATCAACCGACACGACACGGGCCGCAAGGCGCGACTCATGACCATCCTCTTGCCGCACCATGCACCACCGGGCTTCCCCGCCGGGCGTTGGATCCATTGCGGCTTCGGTCGTTACGAAGCCGCGTGGACCCCACCATTTCTTCATGATCTCGGGCTCGGTGAACGCCGCGAACACGCGATTACGCGACGCCGAAAACCGCCGCTGAAGCGTAAGTGTCAGCCGATGGGCCAGTGCGTCACCCGGTCTCATCGGTATTCTCCTTCGTGGGCGGCGCCGTCTCCTTGAGATACGTATCCACGGCATCGAAGGCGTCTTCCCAGAAACGCCGATATCGCTCGACCCACTCTGCCGCCGCCCGCAATCCCTCAGGCTCGAGCCGGCAAATCCGGTGTTGCCGATCGACCCGCCGCGCAATCAGGTGCGCCTTCTCCAGGACCTTGAGGTGCCCAGAGATCGCCGGCGCCGAGATCGAGAACGGTGCCGCCAACTCACCGACGCTGGCGTCGCCCTCGGCCAGCCGAGCAAGAATCGCCCGCCGCGTAGGGTCCGCCAAGGCCGCAAAAGCGTCGTCCAAGCTCGATCGCATTAATTAAGAAATCTATTAATTAAGAAAATACTTAACTAATGGATCCGGCGAAGCGCGTCAACCCACAAATGAACCCTTCCTACTGGAAAGTCGCGGCGTCTACTCCGTACGCCGCAGCGCCCCGTCCACCTTCACTTTGACATGCTCGTCCGCCAAGCGGACGAAGCCCACGTCAAGGCCGTCCGCGGTCAAGGTCCGGCGGTAGATCTGCATCTCCGTACCACCATCCTCGTTGATGCCCGCCGAATAGACGGTCAACGTGTCATCGCGCAGGGAGGCCCAGCGGAACGGGTCGCCGCCCAGCGGGTTGGCCAATTCGGCGGTGTCGAACAAGCCGCCTTCCGGCGCGCTGATGTAGATCCCCGGCATGTCTTCCGAGAGCACAAACTCTTCCTCAACGGCGCGTCGTTTGACGCCGGCGCCGGTCCGGTTTCCGGCCTCGTCGCGAATGACCGTGATCCAACTCAGGCGAAAACCGTCCCGGACCGGCGAGATCACGACGTCCATATCGCGTTGCTCCGACGACCCATCGTCTCGCTCCGCCACACCGCTGCCGACATAGCTCCCGAAGAACTTCTCGATGTCGCCCTCGGCGAAGGACGGTTGAGGCACAAGGGATATGGCAGCAAGGACAGCGAAAGCCGCCAAAAGAGCACGCATGGTGGTCTCCGACATTTGGATGCAATCGGCATCATGCCGGACAGGCCCCAATCCGCAAGTGCGCAAGGCACGCGCCGCCGCACCACCGGAGGTACGCAAATCGGCCTAGGAAGCGGCTACTCCCGCCAACTGTGGATGGCTCGCATGTAGTTGGCACGGGTGTAGGCCGCCGGGTCGGGACAGCGCAGATAACTCATGCTGCCTTTCAACTGGGCCAGGGAGGTGTATTCGTGCGCCTCCAGCCAGTCGGCGACCCCTCGGCGAATACCCTGCAAATGGGCCGGTCCCTGGGAGAGCAAGGCCGACACCAGCTGTACGCCATCTGCCCCAGCCATCACCGCCTTAACCGCATCCGCTACTGTGTGGACGCCGCCGGTGATGGCCAGGGATGCCTCCACCCGGCCGGCCAGCAGTCCGACCCAAGCCAGCCGCAAGGGCAGCTCGGCTGAGGTCGAGAGCTGGAGGGATGGCTGAATGTCGGCCTCCTCCAGGTCGATGTCAGGCTGGTAAAAGCGGTTGAACAGGACAAGTCCGTCGGCCCCAGCCTTGTCGACGGCGCGCGCCACCTCGCCCATGGACGAGAAGAACGGCGACAGCTTGACGGCAACCGGAATAGAAACGGCGGATTTGACGTCCGCAACGATATCCGCGAGGCGCTTTTCGATGCTGAGGCCGGTCACGTCGAGCGCCACCGGGATGAAATAGAAGTTCAGCTCCAGCCCGTCGGCGCCGGCTTCTTCCACCTGCCGGCCGAAGGATCGCCAACCCGTGTCGCTAGCGCAATTCAGCGAGGCCAGCACCGGCACGGATAGCGCCCCCTTCACCCGCTCCAGATGCCGCAAATAGTGGGTCGGGCCGAATTCCATCGCGGCCGGCTCCGGGAAGTAACTCAACGCCTCGCCATAAGCTTCGCCATGCACGGCCATATGGTGGAGCGTCGCGTGATTCTCCTGCTCGATCTGCTCTTCGAACAACGAATGCAACACGACGACAGGTGCACCGGCATCCTCGAGCCGTCGGAGCTTATCCAGATCCTGCGACATGACCGACGCACCCGGCATGAAGGGGTGTGGCAGGTCGAAACCGAGATAATTGGTGCTGAGATCCATCACTCCGCCGCCTCCGGCAAATCAGCCGCTGCCGGCTGCGCCACGTGATATCCGGATAAGAACTTGTAGTACTCGAAGTGACGCTTGTTGGAGGCATCAGCCGCGGCAAGGAGTTCTTGATACCGCTCCGGCGACTGATGCTCGACCAGCCTATAGCGCGCCTCCTGCGAGGCGAACGCCGCCAACGGCTTACGCGGCGCCCCCGAATCGAGCTGGAAGGGATGCTCGCCGGTATCGAGACGGCGCGGATCGTAGCGGTACAGTGGCCAATGCCCGACGTCGACCGCCAACTTCTGCTGGGTCAAGCCGTGCGCCAGGTCGTAGCCGTGTGCGATGCACGGGCTGTAGGCGATGATCAACGACGGACCGGGATAGCTTTCCGCTTCGAGGAACGCCCGGACGGTGTGCGCGTCCTTCGCGCCCATTGCGATGCGGGCGACGTAGACATGCTCGTGGGCGATTGCCTCCAGGCCAAGGTCCTTCTTGCCACGCGGCCGGCCCGCCATTGCGAACTTGGCAGCGGCGCCCATCGGCGTCGCCTTCGATTGCTGCCCGCCGGTATTCGAGTACACCTCCGTATCGAGCACCAGGATATTGACGTCGCGGCCCGCTGCCAGCACATGGTCAACTCCGCCATAGCCGATGTCGTACGCCCAGCCGTCGCCACCGACGATCCACACGGACTTGCGCAGCAGGTAGTCGGCCAGCGTCTCCAGCCGCCGCGCGTCTTCCGTCTTCAGCTTGGCAAGCTTGCCACGTAACGCCGCCAATCGCTGCCGCTGGTCGTGCAGACCGGCCTCGTTCGACT
>CAJICA010000237.1_pt1 | contig 13276 bp, 12 predicted proteins | sample 9199501 | NCBI WGS metagenome assembly CAJICA01 (sample SAMEA7708319, study PRJEB35096) | sediment metagenome | biome: marine neritic benthic zone biome [ENVO:01000025]; feature: sediment [ENVO:00002007]; material: shallow marine sediment [ENVO:03000034] sea grass bed [ENVO_01000059] ... | reverse complement strand
CGCGAGAAGGGGACGACTACAAGGCGCTTTTGCCGACCCTGGCGGAGGTCTTGCGGCTGACGCGGGAGGCGGCGGCGGCCAAGGCCGACGCGTTGAAGCTGGCACCCTACGACGCGTTGCTCGACCAATACGAACCCGATGGCCGGGCGGCGCGGCTGGATGAGATCTTTTCCGATGTGGCGGCGTTCCTGCCGGGCTTTCTCGATGCGGTGACAGCGAAGCAACGGGCTCAAGCTGAACCGGAGCCGATCGCAGGATATTTTCCGATCGCCAAACAGGAAGCCGTCGGCCGCCGCTTCATGGCGGGTCTCGGGTTCGATTTCGAGCAGGGCCGGCTGGACGTTAGTCACCATCCGTTTTGCGGCGGGTCGACCGGCGACGTGCGGATCACCACGCGCTACGCGGAAAGCGACTTCACCAGCGCGCTGATGGGTGTCCTGCATGAAACCGGCCATGCGTTGTACGAAATCGGCCGGCCGGAGGCCTGGCGCTACCAGCCGGTCGGTGAAGCGCGGGGCATGGGCCTCCACGAGAGTCAGTCGCTGATTGTCGAGATGCAGGCCTGCCGCTCCCTCGACTTTCTGTCGTTCGCGGCGCCGGTCCTGGCGGAAGCGTTCGACGGCGAAGGCGGCGCGTGGACGCCGGAGAATCTGTATCGCCTGTATACGCGGGTGGAACCGGGTTTCATCCGGGTCGACGCGGACGAGGTGACCTACCCGGCCCACATCATCCTGCGCTATCGGCTGGAGCGCAGTCTGCTGAGCGGCGATCTGACCTTGGGGGACCTGCCGGGCGCCTGGAATGACGGCATGGCAGAGCTGTTGGGAATCACGCCGCCGAATGACCGGCTCGGCTGTCTTCAGGATATCCACTGGCCGAGCGGCGCATGGGGCTATTTCCCGACCTACACGGTCGGCGCGATGGCGGCGGCGCAACTATTTGCCGCGGCGAAGGCGGCCGATTCGGACGTCGTGCTGGGGATTCGGCGGGGCGACTTCGGGCCGCTGATGGGGTGGCTGCGGACCCATGTGCACAGCCAAGGCTCGCTCTACAGCACGGACGAGGTCCTGCGCCGCGCGACCGGCCGGCCGCTCGACCCGGCGATCTACCGGTCTCACCTGGAGACCCGCTACCTGCACTAGGGGTAGACCGCTTGCCGGTTCGAGGCGGCGCGATATAGGTTACTGCTCCGTCTTCAAGCGGATATTGTCGTGGAATATCAAAGCACACGCGGCCGCGCGCCGGTTCTCGGCTTCGAGGATGTCCTGCTGACCGGCCTGGCGACGGACGGCGGCCTCTATGTGCCGACCGCCTGGCCACAGCTGTCGCCGGACGCGCTCGAGGCGCTTGCGGGACGATCCTACGCCGAGGTGGCGACCGCGGTGATGCGGCCATTCGTCGACGGGGCGATCGAGGATGATGCGTTCGCCGCCATGGTGCGTGCCTGCTACGCGGATTTCGATCATGCGGCGGTCGCGCCGCTGAAGCAGCTCGACGCCAATCTCTGGGTGATGGAGCTGTTCCATGGCCAGACGATGGCGTTCAAGGACTACGCGCTGCAGCTCGTCGGGCGCTTGTTTGACCATGTGCTGGCCCGGCGCGGTGAGCGGCGGACGATCATCGGCGCGACCTCGGGCGACACCGGGTCGGCGGCGATCGAGGCGTGCCGCGGGCGTGACAGTGTCGATATCTTTATTCTGCACCCGCGGGGACGAGTGTCGGAGGTGCAGCGGCGCCAGATGACGACCGTCCTCGATCCGAACGTCCACAACGTCGCGATCGAGGGCAGTTTCGACGACTGCCAGGATTTGGTGAAGGGCATGTTCGCCGATCCGGAATTGCGCGGCGACCTGGGACTGTCGGCGGTCAATTCGATCAACTGGGCGCGGATCATGGCGCAGATCGTCTACTACGTGACGGCGGCGCTGGCGCTCGGCGCGCCGCGGCGCAAGGTCTCGTTCGCCGTCCCTACCGGCAACTTCGGCAATGTTTACGCCGCCTATGCGGCGGGGCATATGGGGGTGCCGATCGAGCGTCTTTTGGTCGGCTCCAACACCAATGACATTCTGACGCGCACGTTAACAACCGGTTTGATGGAAATTGGTACTGTCGTTCCGACCCTTTCGCCGAGTATGGACATACAGGTGTCGTCGAACTTCGAACGTCTGCTCTTTGACCTATTCGATCGCGATGGCGATGGCGTGAGCGTAGCGATGGACAGTTTTCGCCGGTCGGGGCGGCTCGATCTGGGTGCCGAACGGCTGCGCGAGATGCGCCGTCAGTTTGCGCCGTATCGTGCCGATGACGCGGCGACGCTGGCCATGATCGACACCATCTACCAAGACACCGGAGAACTGATCGATCCGCATTCCGCCGTCGGCATCGCTGCCGCGCGTGGGGTGGAGACAGACTCGTCGGGGCCGACCGTGGCCTTGGCGTGCGCGCATCCGGCGAAGTTTCCGGATGCTGTCGAGAAAGCAACCGGCGTGCGGCCGGCCTTGCCGCCGCGGCATGCCGACCTGCTGGAGCGCGAGGAGGCGTGCACGGTGCTGCCCAACGAACTGACCGCCGTGAGGGCCTTCGTGCGCGATACCGTCAGGCAGGCGCGCGCGGCATGACAGCGCCGATCGTTACCAAGTTATCGAACGGACTGCGCGTTGTGACCGACCGGGTCGAACATGTCGAGACGGCATCGGTCGGCATGTGGATTGGGGCTGGGACGCGCCGCGAGGAGCCGCAGGTCAACGGTGTCGCCCACATGCTCGAACACATGGCGTTCAAGGGGACGCACCGGCGCAACGCCCGCGACATCGCCGAAGAGATCGAGAATGTGGGCGGCCAGCTCAACGCCCACACGGCGCGGGAGCACACCGCGTACTATGCCAAAGTGCTGAAGGACGATGCGGAACTGGCCATCGACCTGCTCGGTGACATCCTCATCAATTCGACTTTCGAACCGGACGAACTCGAGCGCGAGCGCATGGTCGTCCTGCAGGAGATCGGGCAGACCAACGATACGCCGGACGACGTCGTGTTCGATATCTTCCAGGAAACGGCGTTCCCCGACCAGGGTCTCGGGCGGCCCGTGCTGGGGACCGCGGAGATCGTCGGCAACATGAGCCGCGACGTGCTGCTCGGCTACATGGGCACCCACTACCGGGCCCGCGACATGGTGTTCGCGGCGTCCGGCAAGATCGACCACGACGCCGTGTTGCGCATGGTCGACGCGCGGTTCAGCCACATCCCGACCGAGATCGAGGCGCGCACCGAGGCGGCGCGCTATGTCGGGGGCGACCGGCGCGAGGCGCGGGACCTCGAACAGGTCCACCTACTGCTCGGGTTCCGCGGGATCGCGACGCAGGATCCGGCCTTTTATGCCGCCGCTGTTTTGGCGAGCGCCCTGGGCGGCGGGATGTCGTCCCGCCTCTTCCAGGAGATCCGTGAGGTCCGGGGCTTGGTCTATTCGATCTATGCCTTTTCCTCGGCCTACTCGGACGACGGGCTGTTTGGGATCTACGCCGGGACCGGCGAGAACGAGGTGACAGAGCTATTGCCGGTGCTGTGCGATGAGGTCACGAAGTTTGCCGATACTGTGAGCCAAGAAGAAGTCGCACGGGCGCGCTCACAACTGAAAGCCAGCTTGCTCATGGGGCTCGAATCGCCGGGGGCGCGCTGCGAGCAGGCGGCCCAGCAGCTGCTCGTCTACGGACGCGTCTTGCCGGTGGAGGAGATGGTCGCGAAGGTCGATGCGGTCGACGTCGATGCCGTGGCAAATGTGGCGCGGCGGATCTTCAGGACGCATCCGACCATGACGTCGATCGGGCCGGTGGGTAAAATCGAGCCGTTCGATCGCGTCGTCGGGAGACTGACAGCTTAGCATGCGGCTCTTTCGGCCCTTCACCGGCAGTCTCGCCAATTCCCGCATCGACGGTGCCGGCGTCTACGGCCGCCCGCCGACCGAGCGCGATTGGCCGGCTTATGCCGAGTTGCGTGCCGCTAGCCGCCGCTTTCTGGAGCCCTGGGAGCCGACCTGGCCGACCGATGCCTTGATGCGCGATGCATTCGTGCGCCGTCTGCGCCGTTACGCCAACGATTGGCGCGACGACGTGGCGTACAACTTTCTGCTGTTTCACCAGGACGGCGATCGGTTGGTCGGCGGTATCAGCCTCTCCAACGTCCGGCGCGGCGTCTCGCAATCGGGGTCCCTAGGCTATTGGATCGGCGAGACCTACGCGCGGCAGGGTCACATGACGGACGGGCTGCGGGCGATGCTGGTGTTTTGTTTCAGCCAGCTCGGCTTGCATCGGGTGGAGGCGGCCTGTCTGCCGGCCAACGAGGCCAGCCAACGGCTCCTACGGCGCTGTGGGTTTCGGCAGGAAGGTTACGCGCAAAGGTTCCTGAAGATCCGCGGCGAGTGGCAGGACCATCTGCTGTTCGGGCTGCTCGCCGAGCAGTTTATGGCGGATACCGAAGAGGGCTGATCGGCTAGGCGCGCCCGGCGGTGTTCGAGAGCATCGCGAAGTCGATGCCGAGCTTCTGCATGGCCCGTTCCCATTTCGTGTTGACGACGTCGTCGAACAACAACTCCTCACTCGGGTCGACGTTGAGCCAGGCATTTTCCTGGATCTCGTTTTCGAGCTGCCCGGGGCCCCATCCGGCATAGCCGAGCGCCAGCAGGTTGCGCGTCGGGCCGCCGCCCTCGGCGATCTCCTTCAAAATATCGACCGTTGCCGTCAGGGCGATGTTGTCGCAAATCTCCAGGCTGCCGTCCTGAAGGTAGTCGGTCGTGTGGAGGACGAAACCGCGGCCGGGCTCGACCGGGCCGCCGAAATGGACCTGGATGTTCTTCGCTTGACCGCCGGGTGTCTCGACGCCGAGCTGTTTGAGGAGGTCCGGGAAGGTCATGGAATCGAGCAGCTTGTTGACGACCAATCCCATGGCGCCGTCGGCGCTGTGGGCACAGAGATATATCAGGGTCCGTGCAAAGCGCGTATCGGCCATCGCCGGCATGGCGATCAGCAATTGCCCCTCGAAATAGCCTTCCTTGTCCGTCTCGGTGTCCATGGGGATCCGCTAACCAATCTGCTCGTTCGTAGCACCTAGGCTGAGGCGGCGTCTAGGCAGCTTCGGGGCCGAAAACGACACGCCATTGTGACATTTAGTGAGGCCGGCCAAAGCTATACTCCGGTGACTACACCCCATATTCCAACAAGCCTCAGTTTTACTTTAGTTAATCGCTTTATGGTGGGCTTCAAAGGTATGAAATTCTCGCTTCGAATGGGCGGTTTTGCGGTCGGAATCGTTGGGCTGCAGCTATTGGCCGCAGCGGTGGCCGGGCCGGCTATGGCGGAGGTTGCCGCCAGCGACTGGCAGCCTGGTGAGAAGGGTAATATTCGTCTGATCGCGGCGACCAGTGGGGTCGGCGACCAGGAGGTCGTGCGGTTGGGTCTGGAGGTCGAACTTCAACCCGGCTGGAAGACCTACTGGCGTTCGCCGGGTGATGCCGGCATTCCGCCGAGCGTCGACTGGACCGCTAATGAGAATGTCCAATCGACCGAGTTTTTGTGGCCGGCGCCGGAGCGGTTTTCGTACTACGGCCTCGATACTTTCGGCTATGGCGATCAGATCGTCTATCCGATCGACGTCGTGCCGGCGCGGGCCGGCGAGGCGATGCGGCTCAACGCCGATGTGTTCCTGCTGATTTGCGACGACGTCTGCATTCCCCACGACTATTCGGTGTCGCTCGACCTGCCGGCCGGGCCGGCCGATCCTTCGGATCATGCCGGCCTGTTGGACCGGTTTCGCGATCAAGTGCCGGGCGACGGCAGCGACGTCGGTTTGACGCTCGAGAGTTCCGCGCTGAGCGGCACGGCGGAGGCGCCGTTCGTCGAGGTCGCGTTCCGCTCCACGGAGCCCTTTGTGACGCCGGATCTGCTCGTCGAGGGACCCGAGGACGTGTTCTTCGGCAAGCCGGCGTTTGAGTTCTCGGACGATGGCTTGCTGGTGCGGGCCAGCGTACCGGCCGAAGACGCGTTCGGCGAGGAGCGAGCCTTGCCGCTAAACGGTCGGACGATCACGCTGACGCTGTTTGACGGCGACCGGGCGATGGAAACGGAGATCGCGCCGTACTTTGGTGGCGCGACTGCGTCAAGCGGGACCGCGACAGTGATGGGCGTGTCGTTCCTGGTGATCCTCGGATTGGCGCTGGTCGGCGGCCTGGTGCTGAACCTGATGCCGTGTGTGCTGCCGGTGTTGTCGATCAAGCTCTTGTCCGTGGTCAGCCATGGCGGCGGCGATCCGCGCGAGGTGCGGCTTGGGTTCCTGGCGACGGCGGCGGGCATCGTGTCGTCGTTCCTGGCGATCGCGACCGGGTTGGTCATCCTGAAGTCGGCCGGAGCGGCAATCGGCTGGGGGATTCAGTTCCAGCAGCCGGTCTTCATCATCGCGATGGTCGTCATCATTACGCTGTTCGCCTGCAACATGTGGGGCATGTTCGAGGTGCGCCTACCGGGCGCGGTGTCGGACGCGGCGGTCGAGCACTCCGGCGGGACCGGACTGAAAGGGCACTTCTTCAGCGGTGCGTTCGCCACCCTGCTGGCGACGCCGTGCTCCGCGCCATTTCTCGGCACGGCGGTCGGTTTCGCGCTGAGCCGTGGCGTGTTCGACATCTATTCGGTGTTCGCAGCGCTCGGCATCGGCATGGCGGTGCCGTTCCTGGGCGTCGCCTTGTTCCCGAAGGTGGCAACCAAGTTGCCACGGCCGGGCAACTGGATGGTCGTGCTCAAAAAGATCATGGCCCTGGCGTTGGCGGCGACGGCGGTGTGGTTGATCACCGTGCTGGCCGCGCAGGTATCGATTCCGGCGGCGATCGTGGTCACGGTCTTGATGGTCTTGGCCGCGCTGATGATCGGCGGGCGGGGCCGGCTGCCGGCCAAGGCGGAACGGGCGGTGCCGGCTGGTGTGCTGGCGGCGTCGGTGCTGGCCTTCGGTGTGCCGCTGGCCTTACCGGCGACCGAGGGTGCGCAGGCCATCGAACAGCGCGGCAACGTCACCTGGCTGCCCTTCGACGAGGCCGCCATCCCACAGTTGGTGGCCGACGGGCACATCGTGTTCGTGGATGTGACGGCCGAGTGGTGCATCACCTGCCAGGTCAACAAGAAGCGGGTGCTCGATGTCGGGCAGGTCGCCAAGGCGCTGGGCGACGACCGGATCGTCACCATGAAGGCGGATTGGACGCGGCCGAGTGACATGATCTCCAACTACCTGGCGAGTTTCGAGCGGTTCGGCATCCCCTTCAATGTGGTCTACGGACCGGACAAGCCGAGCGGCGTCATCTTGCCCGAACTGCTGACCGACGGTGCCGTGATCACGGCCCTCGGCGATGCCAACATTAATTTCGCGGTCGCCTCGAACTAAGCTGGCGGCGTGGGCTGGTCCGCGCCGGGTTTCTGACTATCTTGTGGGCGGGCCTATCGGCCCGCCACAAGATTTTCGGAAACCAGTTCAGGGGGCAGGCACATGTCCATTCAGGTCGGCGATACAGTTCCAGCCGGTGCATTCAAACGGAAGACCGCCGAGGGCATCAGCGATCTCTCCACCGACGACCTCTTCAAGGGCAAAAAGGTCGCATTGTTTTCGGTGCCGGGCGCGTTCACGCCGACTTGTTCGGCGAAACACCTGCCGGGCTTCGTCAACCAGGCCGCGGCGCTCAAGGATAAGGGCGTGGACACGATTGCCTGCCTGTCGGTTAACGACGCGTTTGTCATGGATGCCTGGGGTCAGAACCAAGGCGTCGGCAGCGAGGTGGTGATGTTGGCCGATGGCAGCGGCGACTACACCAAGGCGCTGGGCTTGGAGCTCGACCTCAGCGGCCTCGGCCTCGGCAAGCGCGGTCAGCGGTTTGCGATGATCGTGGACGACGGCAAAGTGACGCATCTTGCCGTGGAACCGAATCCCGGCGAGTTGGATGTGTCCAGCGCCGAGAGCGTTCTCGCAGCACTCTAAGTCATGAACCTGGGCGGCGGCTTAGGTCCCGCCCAGGGCATCGCGGGCCAGCGCGTCGGCGCGTTCGTTCTCCGGGTGGCCGGCGTGGCCCTTTACCCAGTGCCATGAGACCTGGTGGCGGCCGGCGGCGCTGTCGAGCCGCTGCCACAGATCGACATTCTTGACCGGCTTCTTGGCGGCCGTGCGCCAGCCGTTACGGCGCCAGCCCTTGATCCACTCGGTGATGCCGCTGCGCAGATACGTGCTGTCGGTATAGAGTTCGGCGACGACCGGTTCCTTGATGCTCTCCAACGCGCGGATGGCCGCCATCAGCTCCATGCGGTTGTTGGTGGTTTCCGGCTCGCCGCCGGAGATTTCCTTCTCATGGGCGCCATAGCGCAAGACGGCGCCCCAGCCGCCCGGGCCCGGATTGCCGGAACAGGCACCGTCCGTATAAATCTCCACGGTCTTGCGGGTCATGTCAGTCGCTCCAGCCGAGGCCGTAGGCGCCGGGTCCGGCGACTTTCTGATGAAAATGCAGCTTCGTCAGGTATTCGAGGGGGTCCTTCGGGCGAACCAACGCGCCGGCGGGCTGATGCAGCCAGTCGTAAAGGCGCGTCAGCAGAAACCGCAACGCGCTGCCGCGGGCCAGCAATGGCAGGGCCCGCAGTTCAGCCTCGGTGATCGCTCGCTCGCGCTGATAGCCGGTCAGCAGTTGGCGGGCCTTCGTTATGTTGAAGCTGCGGTCCGGCTCGAAGCACCAGGCGTTCAGGCAGATCGCCAGGTCGTAGGCAAAGAAGTCATTGCAGGCGAAATAGAAGTCGATGACGCCGGAGAGCACGCCGTCGAGAAAGAAGACATTGTCGGGGAACAGGTCGGCATGAATGACGCCGGACGGCAGGCCGGCCGGCCAGGCCGTCTCGATATAATCGAGCTCCCGGCGCAACTCGGCGCCTAGTCCCTGGCGCACTTCGTCGGCCCGCGCAGCGCTTTGTTCGAATAGCGGGCGCCAGCCGTCGACCGACAGGGCGTTGGGCCGCCGGATGGCGAAACCGTCGCTGGCGACGTGCATGCGGGCCATGGCGGCGCCGACCTCACCGCAGTGTTGCGGCAAGATGCGCCGCGGCCACATGCCCTGTAGAAACGTAATGATGGCCGCCGGTCGGCCGCATAGTTCGCCGAGGCTTTCGCCATTTGTTGCGTGCACGGGCGTCGGGCAGGCGAAGCCCTTGGCCGCGAGGTGCTCCATCAATCCGAGAAAGAACGGCAGATCCGCCGGCGCAACACGCTTTTCGTAAAGCGTGAGGATGTAGCTGGCCGTTGCCGTCTGCAGGAGGTAGTTGGAGTTCTCGACACCCTCGGCGATGCCCTTGCAAGCAATGACCGGGCCGATGTCGTAGCGCCCGACAAAGGCATGGAGTTCATGGTCGGGGACGTCGGTATAGACGGCCATGCCGGCCTTATGCCGCTGCCGGGCGCGAGTGCGCCGCGAATCGCAGATGAAATGACTTGATCATGGGCAGCAGGCTAAGACAAATCCGCTCTGGCTTGTCGCGACGTCGGGGCTCGACTAGATTTCCGCAGGTAGTTCGGAAAGTGCCGCAATATCCCAAAGGCTCGGCAACGCCGCAAGCGCGGCTGAAAGGAACGGCGTATGAGTGAGCCCACGCTTGCGCAAAAAGGACCATTCGCGGCCGATGTGGAGGCGGGGCGCCGATACTGGTGGTGCGCGTGCGGCCGCAGCAAGACCCAGCCCTTCTGCGACGGCTCACATACCGTGACCGAGTTCGTGCCCGTCATGTACGAGGCGACAGAGACCAAGACCGAGTACTTCTGCGGCTGCAAGCGTAGTGCCGGTAAGCCGTTGTGCGATGGCACGCATTCGACCCTGTAGGCCGGCATGAACCCGCGTCGCTTCAGCGTACCGGGTCTGCTCCTCGCTTTGACGGCGGCCGGGTGCGCGACGAACGAAGCCGAGCTGCAGCCCTGCCCGTCCGCCCTGGTGGTTCAACCGGCGGCGGATGTCACCCAGTTTCTGCCGGGGCCGGGCCGGGATCTGACGGATGTCATCGTCGAGGCGAAAATACAAGGCGTGGACGGCGAGTGCGAAGTCAGCATCGAGCGCGACGGCAGCGGCGAGGTCCTGGTGGATATGACCGTCCTGTTTGAAGCTAACCGGGGGCCGGCCAACCAAACGCGGTCGGCGCAACTGTCCTACTTCGTGGCACTGGTCGATCAGGGCCAGAACATTCTGAAGAAGCCGGTTTTCGACGCGGAGGTGGCGTTCCCGGCGAATGGCAATCGCGTCCGGTTCGCCGACAATATCGCCGTCGACATTCCCCTGGCGGTCGGCGAACAGGCCGCGAGCTACAATATCCTCGTCGGGTTTCAGCTGACGGAGGACGAAGTCCTCTACAATCGGAGCCAGATCCGTTGAAGCGCGTTGACTTTGGCGGGCCGGGCTCTACGCTCCTTAATGGCTGAACAAGCCCTGTGGGAGAGATCCACCGTATTGGTGGGCGCCGAAGGAGCAACCGCCCCGGAAACTCTCAGGCAAATGGACCGCAGGGGGTGGCCCTCTGGAGAGTAGGCACCGCACGGGGTGTCTCACCGAAGGGGTAAGTACGCATCGTCTTGGCGTGCGAATCTCTCAGGTTTCGTGACAGTGGGGGCAGGCGCGTTTACGCGCGTCGATGCTGGCTGTGATCTGGCAGGGGCGCCAGAACGATGACTGTCGCGACCGGACTGCAACGTACACCGCTGTACGAGCTGCACCGCGAGCTTGGCGCGCGGCTGGTGCCGTTCGCCGGCTACGAGATGCCGGTGCAATACCCGACGGGGATCCTCGCCGAGCACTTGCAGACCCGTAACTCGGCGGGTCTATTCGACGTGTCCCATATGGGGCAGGCGCGCCTGATCGGCGCGGGCGTCGCGCGTGCCGTTGAATCGGCGGTGCCGGGCGACATCGCCGGGTTGGCGCCCGGCGCGATGCGTTACAGCCTGCTGCTGAACGATGCGGGCGGTATTGTCGACGATCTAATGATCGCGCGCCCCAAGGACGACCGCGGCGGCGAGGTGCTGTCGCTGGTCGTCAACGCGGCGCGCAAGGACGTCGACTACGCGGCGCTCGGCGCCCGGTTGGGCGGTGGCGTGGAGCTGCAGCGGCTCGACGATCATGCCTTGCTGGCGTTGCAGGGTCCGCAGGCGGCAACCGTGATGGGGCGGTTCGCGGCCGGGGCGACGTCGCTGCGTTTCATGGAAGCTGGCGTGTTCACGGTCGACGGACACGATTGGGTGATCAGCCGGGCCGGCTACACCGGCGAGGATGGGTTCGAGATATCGGTGCCGGGCGACGCCGCCGTGGACGTCGCGCGGCGGTTGCTGGCGGAAGCGGAGGTTGCGCCGGTGGGTCTGGGGGCACGCGACTCGCTGCGGCTGGAGGCAGGGCTGTGTCTCTACGGCCATGATATCGATGAGCAGACGACGCCGGTCGAGGCGGCCCTAGTGTGGACGGTGGCGAAAAGCCGGCGTGCCGCCGCGGATTTTCCGGGCGCCGACCGGATCCTGCGGCAAATCGAGGAAGGTGCGGCGCGGCGGCGAATCGGCTTTAGCCTGGAAGGCCGGGCGATGGCCCGGGAGGGCGCCGTGATCGAAACCGCGACTGGTGAGTCCGTCGGTACCGTCACGAGCGGCGGTTTCGGCCCGTCGGTCGGGGCGGTGGTTGGCATGGGATACGTGGACGCGGCGCACCGTGACGTCGGGACGCCGCTCAACTTTGTCGTTCGCGGCAAGAAACTGTCGGGGACGGTTGCGAAAATGCCTTTCGTGACACCGAACTACTACCGGGGAGATTGAGCGCATGGCCGAGCCGAAATTCACCAAGGACCATGAATGGTTGCGGATCGACGCGGGCGACGTCGCCGTCGTCGGCATCACTGACCACGCCCAGCAGCAACTTGGCGATATCGTGTTCGTCGAGCTGCCGGAAATCGGCAAGGCCTTTGCCAAGGGCGACGAAGCCGCAGTTGTCGAGTCGGTGAAGGCGGCAGCCGAAGTCTATGCGCCGCTCGACGGCGAGATCGTCGAGGTGAATGGCGAGCTCGACGGCGATCCGGGTTTGGTCAATACGGGGCCCGAAGGCGATGGCTGGTTCTTCAAGTTGCGGCTCAAGGACCCGTCACAGCTTGATGCGCTGATGGACCGCGCCGCCTACGACAAATTCGCTGCGGACGAGTCCTGATGCGCTATTTGCCGCTGACCGATGCTGACCGGCAGGCGATGCTGGCGAAGATCGGCGTCGGTGCGATCGACGATCTGTTCGCAGACGTGCCGGCGTCGGCCCGCTTCGACGGCCCGTTCGATCTGCCCGACCACAAGAGCGAACTGGAGGTCGAGCGCATGGTCGGGGCGATGGCGGCGAAGAACTTGCCGGCGGCGCACTCGGCCAGCTTCCTCGGGGCTGGGGCATACCGGCATCACATCCCGGCCAGTGTCGATCACCTGATACAGCGCGGTGAGTTCCTGACGTCGTACACACCGTACCAGCCGGAAATCAGTCAGGGCACGCTGCAGTCGCTGTTTGAGTTCCAGACGCAGGTCGCGGCGATCACCGATATGGATGTGGCGAACGCGTCGATGTATGACGGCTCGACGGCGTGCGCCGAGGCCGTGCTGATGGCGCGGCGGATCACGCGGCGCAACAAGGCTGTGCTGTCGGGTGGCTTGCATCCGCACTACTTGGACGTCACCGACACCCACTCGCGTTTTCTCGATCTGGATCTGACCGCTGCGCCGCCCGACCCCGAAGACAAGGAAGACCTCGCCGGCATGATCGACGGCGACACCGCGTGTGTCGTCGTGCAGACGCCGAGCTTCTTCGGTCACTTGCGCGACTACACCGACCTGGCGCAGCGCTGTCACGAGGCCGGCGCGCTGCTCGTCGTCGTCTTCACGGAGGTTGTGTCGCTCGGTTTGCTCAAGCCACCGGGTGAGATGGGTGCCGACATCGCGGTGGGCGAGGGGCAGAGCCTCGGCAACGCGTTGAGCTTCGGCGGGCCCTATGTCGGCTTGTTCGCGGCGAAGCAGAAGTATCTGCGGCAGATGCCGGGACGGTTGTGTGGGCAAACTACTGATGCGGACGGGCGGCGCGGGTGGGTGCTCACCCTGTCGACCCGGGAACAGCACATCCGCCGCGAAAAGGCGACGAGCAACATCTGCACGAACTCAGGCCTGTGTGCCTTGGCGTTCGGCATACACCTGTCGCTGCTGGGCGAAGCCGGCTTCAAGCAGCTGG
>CAJICA010000297.1_pt1 | contig 13420 bp, 11 predicted proteins | sample 9199501 | NCBI WGS metagenome assembly CAJICA01 (sample SAMEA7708319, study PRJEB35096) | sediment metagenome | biome: marine neritic benthic zone biome [ENVO:01000025]; feature: sediment [ENVO:00002007]; material: shallow marine sediment [ENVO:03000034] sea grass bed [ENVO_01000059] ... | reverse complement strand
CGCCGGCTTGGGTGATGACCTCCTGGCCATCGCCCAGCGCCACCCGGACCGCGTCTCCGTTTGCCGCGGCAATCTTACCTGGCATCAGATTGTTCTCGCCGATGAAGTCGGCGACGAAAGCATTGTGCGGACGCTCGTAGAGCACATCCGGCGTCGCGCACTGCTGAACCACGCCCGCGTTGAACACCGCGACGCGGTCGGACATGGTCAGCGCTTCCGTCTGGTCGTGAGTCACGTAAATGACCGTAAAACCAAGTTTATGGTGCAGTCGCGTGATCTCGAACTGCATCTGTTCCCGCAGCTTCTTGTCGAGCGCGCCCAACGGCTCGTCCATGAGTACCAGCGCCGGTTCGAAGATCAGGGCGCGCGCCAACGCCACGCGCTGCCGTTGTCCGCCGGACAGTTGGCCGGGGTGACGGTTGCCGTAGCCGCCGAGCTCAACAAGCGCGAGGTATTCCTCGACACGCGCGGCGATATCGGCCCGGCTCAAGTTTCTGACCTTCAGCGGGTATCCCAGGTTCTCCGCAACAGTCATATGCGGGAATAAGGCATAGTTCTGAAACACCATGCCGATATTGCGCCGATAGGGCGCCAATCGTGTGACTGGCACACCGTTGATCTGGATTTCGCCCCCGGTGACGCTTTCAAACCCGGCCAACAACATCAAGATCGTGGTCTTTCCCGAGCCCGAGGGCCCGAGTAGGGTGACGAACTCCCCCTTGGCGACGTCCAGGCTGAAACCCTTCACGACCAGGGTCTTCTGGTCGTAGCTCTTCTTGACGTCGACGAAGCGCAGGAAATGGTCCGGGCTGTCAGCGATCTCGGTGGGACTCGTCACGGTACGCGCGGTGTCCGCACCCGAGCCAGCGCGCGGTTCCAGTCCGCTTATTCTATTGACGGCCAAGACGACCCAATCTCGCTGATTGTCACAGTTCTTTGACGAGATAGCACATGCAAACGCCCCGGCAGGCAAGCGGCAATCTAGCCGCCCGCACGAACGGCAGACTATGGCACATCCACGCCGTAATCCTGCCTGGCACCTTCGACCGATACGGCGCCCAACGCGACATCCGCCAGCACCAGAGCCGGATCCCGCTCGCGCGGATCGCCATAGCCCCCGCCGCCGGCCTCGTAGACCGCCAGGGTCGCCCCAGTCGGGATCACTAGCCGTCCCTTCGGCGGTACCGGCTTGCCGTCCACCTCGAACCGCCGAGGCGACCCGGGCCGCCCGCCCAACAGCCCTTGGGCCGGGAACGCCGTCCGCATCCCGAACATGAACACGGTGACCGGTTCACCAGAGGTATTCGTCATCTCCGCAACCTGGCCGAGGCCGCCGCGGAACTGGCCGGCGCCGCCCGAGTCCGGAAGCAATGCCCGGCGCCTGACGGTCATCCCGGTCTCTTGCTCCCAGACTTCCGTCGCGACCAAAGCATTGTTAGTCGGGGAAGGGGTCGTGTGATGCCCGTCCAAATTGGACATCGCGCCAAGCCCACCCGCCAGAAAATACTGGACCGAATTCGCCTCGCCGCCGCCAGCGGCGCCGGTGTGCACGATGAACAGCGACGCCATGCCGGCATCCGCCTGCACCCGGTCGGGCAGGGCAGGGGCCAACGCACCCATGATGAGCGGGACGATGAACCAGCCGACTGCGTGGCGTCCACCCGTCGGCGCCGGTCGTTGCGCATCCAAAATGGAACCCTGGGGGATGGTGACAGCAATCGGCAGCAACGTGCCCTCGTTGTTGGGCACGTCTGGGGTCGTGAGGCATTTGATCGTGTAGGTCGCGAACGCCCGCGTGTAGCAAGCCGGCACGTTGATGGCGAACGGCGCGGCCGGCCCGGTCCCGTTAAAGTCGATCGCAACGCCGTCTCCGTCGACGGTCACGGTGCAAGCCAGCGTCACCGGCTCGGTAACGGTCTCAACTTGGATCGCGTTTTCGTAGACGCCGTCCGGTATCGCCCGCAGGCGGTCGCGCAACGCTCGCTCCGAGCGGTGGATGATATCGGCCGAAACGGCCGCGAGATCTGACAGCCCGTATTCCTCGGCGCATTCCTGGAGCAGCCGCTCGCCGACGATACAGCCCGATACATTGGCCATCAGATCACCGAACACCTGATCCGGCACCCGGACGTTCGCGCCGATCAGGTCGTGCAGATGGCGTACCGGCTCACCGCGCTCGAACAGCTTGCACACCGGTAGGATCAATCCTTCCTGATAGACCTCCCGATTGGTTGCCGACAGGCCGACACCGCCGATATCCGGCAGGTGGCTGATCGTCATCACGAAGCCGGTCAGCTTGTCGCCAAAGAACACCGGCCGCGCCACGCAGATATCCGGTGTGTGCCCGGTGCCGAGCCAAGGATCGTTGGTGACGACCACGTCTCCCGGCTGCCAGGTCTCCGCCGGATACTTGGCGAGCATGTGGCGCATGGTAAGCGGCGCCGTTCCAATGAACGCCGGCATCGACAGCGTCGCTTGCGCCAGTGAACGGCCGTCCGCATCGAAGACGACACATGCCAAGTCCCAAGCTTCCCGCACACCGACCGAGAAGGCCGTGCGCACGATCGACAGCAGGATCTCATCGGTGATGGCGATCAAGCGATCCCACACGAAACCTAGGTCGACAGCGTCGATCTGCTTCATGGCGCGGCGCCCGTACCGATGGACACAACGATACTGCCGAGTTCGTCGATCACCGCCGTGTCGCCGGTGCCGATCACGACCGTCGACTCCCGCTCCTCGACGATAGTCGGTCCGATCAAGCTTCCTCCCGGCGCCAGCCCATATCGGCTGTAGACCGGAACATCCCGCAGATCATCCGCCTCCGGCACATAGATCTGTCGAGCTCGCGGCTCAGTGTCGTCGCCAGCGGCCTGCAGCCGATAGTCCCCAGCACCGGCCGCCGCGGGACCGGAGACCTCGACCTTCCAGTTGATGATCTCGATCGGCTGGTCTGGGAAGTCCTTACCGAAGACATTCGAGTAGGCCTGTGAAAACAAAGAAGGAATCACCGCCGGTCCGTCTTCGTCATCCGTCGACGGCATCTCAACCTCGAGTTCATAACCTTGACCGCGATATCGCATATCGAGATGGCGCCGGACCGTTCGAACGGTCGGCTCGATTGACGGCAGCTCCGCGTCCGCCGCCACTTCCAACGCTGCAAACCGACGCTGAAACCCCTCGGCGGTCAGTTCGGCGACGGCTATCCGGTCAGACCGCAGCATCTGGAAGGAGGGCGGGCTCGCCAACAGGCCTATCGCCGACATCACGCCGGCGCCGGCTGGAAAGATCACCGTTGGGACCCGCAGTTTGCGCGCCACGCGGCAGGCGTGGGCCGGGGCGGACCCGCCGAAGGCAATCATTGTGCTGGCCCGGTAGTCGAATCCGCGTTCCGACGCGTGGTTGCGAAAGGCCCGGGCAACATCTTCGTTGACCGTCTCATGGATGCCCCAAGCTGCCCGTAACGCGTTGATCTCAAGCGCCTTCCCGATGCGGTCCATCACGGCGGTTTCCGCCGCGCGTTTGTCCAGCCGCATATCGCCGCCGAGGAAATAGGCCTCGTCGAGATAGCCCAGCAGCAGGTTTGCGTCGGTCAGCGTAGGCTCCGCGCCACCCAGTCCATAGCAGGCCGGTCCCGGATCCGCTCCAGCGCTCTTCGGTCCGACGGCGATCACGCCGCGCGTCCCGATATGGGCGATCGAACCACCCCCGGCGCCGATTTCGATCATGTCCAGCACGGGGATTCGCGCCGGCAGCCCGCTTCCCATCTTGAACTCGTGAACCCGGGCGACCTCCATCTCATAGCGCTTCAACGGTGCGCTGTTTCGCGCAAGCGCCCCCTTCGCCGTCGTGCCGCCCATATCGAACGACAAAAGGTTCTGTTGTTTCAGAACATTGCCGAGTGATGTTGCTTGCAACACACCGGCTGCCGGACCGGACTCCAGCATCCGTACGGGGTATCGGCGCGCCGTTTCTGGCCTTACCGTACCGCCAGCCGAAGTCATCACATAGAAATCCCGTACAAAGCCCTGTTGTTTCAGCCCAATTTCCAGCCGATTAAGGTATTGATCGAACATCGGCTGGGCGTAGGCGTTCATCGTCGCAGTCGTCCATCGGTCATACTCGCGAATGAACGGGAACACGTCGGCCGATGTGGACACGTAAAGGTCTGAGAGGGTCTCGGATATCGTCGCCGCCGCCGCCCGTTCGTGGGTGTCGTTGGCCGGGCTGTTGAGGAAGCAGACCGCCACCGCGGCGATACGTTCGGTCTCGGCGAGACGCCGAACCTCACGCCGCACCTGAGCGAGATCGATTGCAGTCGTGATCCGCCCCTTCGCGTCGATGCGCTCATCGATTTCAATCCGCAGGGGCCGCGGCACCAGCGGCGCCGGATACTGGATACCCAGGTCGTACATGTCGTATCGCCGCTCCCGGGCGATATCGAGCACGTCGGCGAAACCGCGCGTGCACAACATCGCGGTGCAGGCACCGCGTCGTTCGATCAGCGCATTGGTCACGAGGGTCGTGCCGTGAACCACGGCCTCGACGTCGTCAATCCGCACACCCGCCTTTCGCAGAAGAACCGGCAGCCCATCCAGCACGGCCACCGCCGGGTCCGACGGCGTGGTAAGCTGTTTATGGATCGTCAGCTCGCCGGTGTCCGATGACAGCAATGCGAAGTCGGTGAATGTCCCGCCAATATCGATGCCGACCCGACACGGCACGCGTTCAGCCCCTGTGTCGCCGGGCCGTGACCTCGAGTTCGACCTTCATGGTCGGCTCCGCGAACCCGCAGACAACGGTCGTGTTGGCCGGCCGGATCTTGTCGAAGGCCGTCTTCAGCACGCCGCTCACCGGCACGACGTACGCGCGGTCGCTGACGAATACCCGCACCCGCACAACGTCCACCAAATCGGCCTTGGCCTCGCCCAAGGCTTCGCCGATCGTCTCCAGAGCCTGCCGCGTCTGCGCGGTGACATCCTCGGAGATCGATCCCGTCTTCGGGTCGTGACCAGAGGTGCCGGAGACGAATATCCAGTCGCCGTCAACCACCGCCCGTGCATAACCGGCGAGCTCCTCAAAGCGCGAGCCCGAATAGATCCGTTGCCGTTCCACGTCGTCCTCCTTAGCCCGACACCGCGTGTAGCACATTCGACCCGCACGGAGCAGGCACCGGGCCTTTGGCCGTTCGGCGGAACGTGCCATCTTCCCGCCGGTGAGCGATCGAGAGGCAGAATCACGACTGGCCGTCGATATTGGCGGCACCTTCACCGACCTGGCACTACAGGCGGGTGGCCGACTGTGGACGGCCAAGGTTCTGACCACGGTCAGCGCCCCGGAGCAGGGCGTGATGGCGGGAATTGCTCAGATCCTGGCCCTTGCCGGGCTCGGGCCGAGCGATCTCGATATCATCATTCATGGCACGACGCTGGCGACGAACGCGTTGATCGAGCGCAAGGGCGCAACAACGGCATTCCTGACAACGGCCGGTTTCCGCGACGTCCTCGAAACGGGCTACGAAAAGCGATTCGAGCAGTACGACGTCTTCATGGACAAGCCACCGCCGCTTGTTCCCCGGCATCTCCGCTTTCCCGTGCCGGAACGCATCGCCGCCGATGGCACCGTCATTGATCCCTTAAACGAAAGCGTCGTGACGGCCCTCGTCGAACAGCTGGATTCGGCAGGCGTGGAAGCGGTCGCCATCGGCTTCCTGCACAGCTATCTGAATCTGGATCACGAAGTTCGAACCCGTAAGCTGTTGCTGGCAGCTAGACCGGACCTCTCGGTGACAATCTCCTCGGACGTCAGCCCGGAAATCCGGGAATACGAGAGGTTCTCGACCGCCTGCGCCAACGCCTACGTCCAGCCGCTCATGGCCGGATATCTGACCCGCCTCGCGACCGCGCTGAAGGCAGCGGATATCGCCTGCCCGCTGTTCCTCATGATGTCCGGCGGCGGATTGACGACCCTGGAAACGGCTATCCGCTTGCCTATTCGTCTCGTGGAATCGGGCCCCGCCGGCGGCGCCATCCTCGCCGGCGGCGTCGCGCGTCGGTCTGAGCTGGGAGAGGTGCTGTCCTTCGACATGGGCGGCACCACCGCCAAGATTTGCCTGATCGCCGGCGGTGAACCGCAACGCGCCCGGGTTTTCGAAGTGGCTCGCATGTATCGCGACCTCAAGGGGAGCGGCCTGCCGGTCCGCATTCCGGTGATCGAGATGGTCGAGATTGGCGCGGGCGGCGGCTCCATCGCGCGGGTCGATTCCTTGCGGCGGGTCACCGTCGGCCCGGACAGTGCCGGGGCTGAGCCGGGGCCGGCCTGCTACGGGCGCGGCGGCGACCGTCCCGCAGTCACCGATGGCAATCTCGTTCTGGGCCGTCTCGATCCGGCGCTTTTCGCGGGTGGGAAGATCAATCTGAACACGGCCGCGGCGGCCTCTGCGCTCGACCGTGATATCGGCGCGCCCCTCGGCCTGTCGACCGCGTGGTCGGCCGCCGCGGTCAGCGAAATCGTCGAGGAGAACATGGCCAACGCCGCCCGCGTGCATGCCATCGAGCGCGGCAAGGTCATCGGCCGCCATACCATGATTGCCTTTGGCGGCGGAGCACCGGCCCACGCGGCGCGTGTCGCCGACAAGCTCGGCATCACGACCGTACTCGTGCCCTCGGGCGCTGGCGTCGGCTCGGCGATCGGCTTCTTGCAGGCGCCGGTCTCGTACCAGGTGGTCCGGAGCCGCCGGACAACCCTTGCCGGTTTCGACCTCGAGGAGATCAATGGCCTGCTCGAAAGCATGCGGGACGAGGCAACCGCCGTCGTCCGCCGGGGGGCTGGCGACGCACCGCTACTTGAAGCCCGCCAAGCCGATATGCGCTACGTCGGTCAAGGGCACGAGCTTGCAGTCGACGTCCCCGCGCGTCGGTTGAGTGTCGACGACCTGCCAACCCTCCTGCAGTCATTCGAGGCGATGTACAGGCAAGCCTACGGCCTGACGATACCGGACCTCGACGTTGAGGCACTGACGTGGTCCGTCACGGTGAGTACCCATCCGGTCCAGCCGCCGATTGCCCCTGCCGAAGCAGCCGCGCAAGCGGCCACGCCGTTTGCCGAGCGCCCGCTGTTCGACGCGGAAAAAGGTGAACACCGTCCCGTGCCCCTCTATCGACGGGCAGACCTAAGGCCGGGCGCGACCCTGACCGGTCCGGCCATTATCGCCGAGGACGAAACCACCACCCTCGTGCCGGGGTCGTGGCGCGTGCGAGTCGATCCAAGCGAAACCATCGTCATGACGAAGCAAGCAGACGGCTGAGCCATGGCGCACAACGATACCCTCCGCCAAATCCACATGCAGGTGATGTGGAACCGGCTGATCGCGGTGGTCGAGGAGCAGGCGCAAGTTCTGCTGCGCACGGCATTCGGGTCGGTCGCTCGCGAGGCCGGCGATCTCTCCGCCGGTGTTTACGATTTGCAAGGCCGCATGCTTGCTCAGGCCGTTACCGGCACGCCCGGCCACGTCAACACGATGGCCGCCGCCATCTCCCATTTCGTCGAGCGCTTCCCGCTGCACGAGATGCGGCCCGGGGATGTCTTCACCACCAACGACCCTTGGATGGGCACGGGACACCTGTTCGACTTCGTCGTCATGACACCGGTCTTTCGGCAAGAGACCCTTGTCGCCCTCATCGCCTCGACCTGTCATCTCGTCGACGTCGGCGGGATCGGCTTCTCCGCCGACGGCCGCAGTGTCTATGAAGAAGGAATCTGCGTCCCTCACTGCAAGCTGTTCGACGCCGGCCATCTCAACGAAACATTGATGGAGGTGATCGAAACCAACGTCCGCGAACCCATCGAAGTACGCGGCGACTTGCTGGCCCTGGTCAGCTGCAACAATGCTGGCTGTACCCGGCTGGTCGAGATGATGGACGAATTCAGCCTCGACACGGTCGACGCGCTGGCGGATTTCATCCTGACCAACTCCCGCGCGGCGATGGTCGACGCCATCCGCAAGGTGCCGGCCGGCACCTATCGTAGCGAGATGACCCTCGACGGCTACGACAGCCCCGTCGAACTGAATTTGTCCATGACCATCGGCAAGGACGGTATTCACCTGGATTACGACGGCTCATCGGGCGCCTCCGCCTATGGCATCAACTCGCCGAAGTGCTACTCCGACGCCTATTCGATCTTCGGTCTGAAATGCATCGTCGCGCCCGACGTGCCGAACAACGCCGGCTCGCTATCGCCCCTGACGGTCGCGGCTCCGATGGATAGCATCGTCAATCCGCAACGGCCGGCCCCGGTGACCGCGCGCCATGTTATCGGCCAGATGTTGCCCGACATCGTCTTCGGCTGCCTGCACCAGGCCATGGATGGTGGCGTGCAAGCGGAAAGCGCCGGCTCGATCTGGGTGCTGGCGATGACCGGGCATCGAGACACGGGCGGCAGTTTCAACACGATGAGCGTCAGCGTCGGCGGCGTCGGGGCTCGTCCGACCAAGGACGGCCTGAGTTCAACCGCGTTCCCCTCTGGTGTTGGTGCAATTCCTGTTGAGATCACTGAATCAACAAACCCGATCGTGTTCCGACGCCGCGAACTGCTGACGGACTCTGGCGGGCCCGGCAAGTACAGGGGCGGCCTCAGCCAAATCGTCGAGATCGAATCACGAAGCGACCAACCGTTCTCGATCTCGGCGGCGACCTTTGACCGCATGAGCAACCCAGCCCGGGGGAGGGAAGGCGGTCGCCCTGGTGTCCCCGGCCGCTTCGGCCTGGCGGATGGCGGAGATTTCACAACCAAGAGCGTTCACGAGATCCCGCCCGGCAAACGCCTGATAATCGAGCTGCCCGGCGGCGGCGGTTTCGGTTACCCGCGTAAGCGGTCACCCGACCAGGTCTCGGCCGATGTCCGGGCAGGCTATGTCTCGGTCGACGCCGCGGCCAACATCTATGGGCGGGAACTCAAGAATCGCTCTCGATCTGGTGCTTGATCATCAGCACCTCCGTCTCGTGTGAGACGCAAAGCTGGTGCCACCGAATGTTCGACATCTCGGCCTGACGCCATGCGATCAGCGAGATGATGCACCTGTCATCGTTCATGCCGACGACCGGGCCCGGCACGATGCGCGCGATGATGCGCCGCGCCAATTCCGCCCGGTCGGTTGATCCGCCGACATCGTAGTAGACCATGAGGTTGTCGGGGTCGGTATCGATCCGCACGTAGGTCTTTTGGCCGTTGAACAACGACGTGCCCTCGAAGATCCCATCATTCGGCGGCGACCGGTCCCAACTGCCCAGCGCCCACTTGCCCTGCTTCATGCCGTCGGCCATGAAGGCGAAGGCTTGCTGCGCCGGCACGTCGACCTCGATGCTGGCCGAATGACAGAACGGATCGGTGTTCATCTGAAGCTCGCTTCGTTCGAAAGAAGACAAATCGGGCCGTCTTGCCGGATCGGCAACTAGGCCGGCGGCGGAACCAGCCAGGTCTCGTGCAAGTGCAGCCATAGCACGGCGCCCGGCGCAGCCTCGTCTCGCTGTAGCCATGCCGAAGACAAGATCGTCCCGGCCGGCCCGCCGTCACGACGCCAGAACTCTTGGTAGGTCACCAGCGCGAGATCCCCATGCACAAATCTGAGCTTGGCATCGTCAACCATGATCCGAAAATCCGCACCCCGCTTCCCGTGGCGCTGCCTGAAACGAGTAACGACGTGCTCTCTCGTCTCGGTAGCACCCTCAGGATTGACAATGAAGAAGTCCGGGCCGAGGGCGTCGGCAAAGCCGGCGAAAGCCGCGTCGGTTTCTGGCAACCGGCCCGTCGTCCAACCCTCGATGGTCTCATGCAATCGAACCACCTCCGGTACGAACGGGTCGGTGTGTGTTGCCCTCGTCATCTAGCTGTTCCAGGATTCGTTCACGCTTCGCGCGAAACGATGCGCCGCTCGGGCAAGATACCCGACGGCCGATAAAGCAACATCAACGCCAAGATCAGGCCGATGAGCACAATGCGTAGTGCCGCGCCCTGGGTCTGAAAGCTCGGCGGCAGAATCGCGGCGATCACACCACCACTCGCCGACCAGAGGGCCCAAACGAGCACGCCACCAAGAATGGCACCGAGATTGTTGCCGCTGCCACCGACAATCAGCATGACGTAGATCTGAAAGGTAAAGATCGGCAGAAAGTCTAGGGGACTGATGAAGCCGATGAAGTTCGCCTGCAGAGCGCCGGCCAATCCCATCACCGCCGAACCGACGACGAAAGCCTGCAGCCGATAGGCGAAGACGTTCTTGCCGAGGGCCGCGGCCGCCGTTTCGTCCTCGCGGATGGAGCGCAATACGCGGCCCCAGGGCGACTTAACCATCGACTCAAACGCCCAATACACCACGCCAATGACCGCCACGCAGATCGCCAGGTACAGCAAGTTGTCGACCAAGTTCGAGTCAGACAGACCGGACAGGGGCTTCGGCAGCGAATACAAGCCATTGGGCCCACGCGTCACCGATTGCAGGTTGAGAGCGACGAGCTGGATAGAGACCGCGATCCCAAACGTCGAGATCGCCAGAAAATCCTCCCGCAGGCGCAACGTTACAAAGCCGACGACAAACGCCGCCAGGGCAGACGTCACGATGGCGGCTAGGTAGCCTACCGGCACCGGTAGTCCGTACCCACCAAACAGGGTGTCGGGGTAGGGGGGACCGGTAACGATGGCCGACGTGTAGGCGCCGATCGCGAAGAAGCCGACCACGCCCACGTTGAACAGCCCCGTAAACCCCCACTGCATGTTGAGGCCGAGGCAGGTCAGCGAGAAAAAGGACGCGAATATCAGGAAGAAAACGGCGAAGGAGAGGACCGACAGAATATCCATCACTCGCGCTCGCCCAAGAGGCCCTGGGGCCGCACCAGCAGGACCGCCAACATCAGGAGGAACGACACCGCCTCACGATAGGCGGATAGCCCGAAAGCTACCGCGAAGGATTGGCTCAATCCGATGAACACCGCGCCAAGCACGGTGCCGTAGACATTCCCGACACCGCCCAGAATCAGCGCCGCGAACATCGGCAAGAGAAGGCTAAAACCCATCTCCGGCCGCAACTCGACGATATGTCCCTGCAAGGTCCCGGCGATGGTCGCCAGGCTTGCCCCGACGATCCAGGTCCAGCGGATGACGACGCGCGTATCGATGCCGTTGACGCGGGCCAGCGCCGGGTTCTCGGCGGTCGCCCGCATCCACTTACCCATCATCGTCCGGTTGAGGAACAGGTACAGCGCCAGTACGGCGATGACAGCGACCGCCAGAATCGCCAGGTCATCGGGTACCAACCGGAGGCCAGGCAGAATCTCAACTGATCGCGGGATGTAGAACGTGTAATTGACGGGATCACCCCCCGCGATCAGGGTAATGATGTTGCGCCCCATCAGGGATATGCCGAACGCTGCCATGATCAACGTGATCCTGGAGGCCCTCTTGTCGCGGAGTTGGCGGAACAACAGCCAGTCGACGATCAGCACTAGAACGCTGGTCGCCACCATCGCGAAACCGATGGAGACGATCAGCGGCCAGCCAAATGCGATCGGTCCCAACGCGCCGACGCCAGCGCCCAGCAAGGACACGAATGCCAACGAAAAGTAGGCACCCGCCGCGACAATCTCCCCCTGCGCGAAATTCGCGAACCGGAGAATGTTGTAGATCATGCTTAGGCCGATCGCGCCTAGGGCGATAATCGACGCGAAGACAATTCCGTCCGCGAAGAATTGGATCATCGCTTTGCCAGCCGTGACTTGGCGCCGAGATAGAGAGCACCGATCTCCGGGCTGTCCAGCAGTGCATCCGCATCGCCGTGTATCTGCTCTTGACCCTCGGCAAGGACATAGCCGCGATCCGAGACCCCAAGGGCCGCCCGCGCATTCTGTTCGACGATCAGGATCGTCACGCCGGAATCCCGGATGTCGGACAGCTGTGAGAAGACCGTCTGGGCGAGTTTCGGCGACAACCCGGCCGACGGCTCGTCGAGCATCAGCAGCTTCGGTGCCGCCATAAGGGCGCGCCCGAACGCCACCATTTGCCGTTGTCCGCCTGACAGCTTCCCCGCTGCCAAATGTCCCAGCCGAGCAAGATCGGGGAAGAGACCCATGACATGCGCCCGCCGTTCGGCATACACGGACCGATGAAAGGCGGCGCCGATTTCCAGATTTTCCTCTACCGATAGCTTAGCGAAGACATTCTCGGTCTGCGGCACATAGGCGAGGCCGTCACGCACAAGCTCATGCGTGGGCGCACCCGTTATGTCTTGATCCATGAAGAGCGCTCGACCGTCGCTGATCGAAACCAGCCCGGCGATCGCCTTGATCAACGTGGATTTGCCGGCCCCGTTCGGTCCCAACACGGTGACAATCTCGCCGGCATTCACGTGTAGCGACACGCCGCGCAGGATCGGCAGTGTCGGCGCATAGCCGGCAAAAACACTGCGAACCTCAAGCAGGGCCGTCATGCGGCCTCGGGTGTACCGCCGAGGAAGGCGTCCAGCACTCGTGGGTCTTGTTGGATCTCTCCCGCCGTCCCTGAGGTGAGCAGTCTGCCATCAGCCATCACTAGGACCGGATCGCATAGGGTCATCACCAGGTCCATGTTGTGCTCAATGATCAGGAAGGTGATACCGCGCTTGTTCAGTTCAGCCACGCGTTCGACGATTTCGCCCAACAGCGTTGGATTCACGCCCGCCCCCGGTTCGTCGAGCAGGATGATCTTTGGATCGGCCATCAGGGCCCGCGCCAGCTCCAGCAGCTTCAACTGGCCGCCTGACAACTCGTTGGCTGGGGCGTCGCCAAGGCGCCGCAGGCCGAGGAAGTCGAGGATTTCAATGCATCGTTCGCGGATCCGCCGCTCCTGCGCACGCACCCGTCCTGAGCGGATCCAGTTGTTCCAGAATCGCTCACCGGCCTGCCGCTGCGGCACCATCATAAGGTTTTCGATTACGGTCATCCCCGCAAAAGGTCGGGGAATCTGAAACGTCCGGACCAAGCCACGCCGGAAAGCCTCGAATGGCGGTAGCCCCGTAATGTCATCGCCATCGAAGATAATTCGGCCACTGGTGGGGCGGATCGTCCCGGCCAGGAGGTTGAAGGATGTGGTCTTGCCGGCACCATTCGGGCCGATCAGGCCGGTGATCGTCCCGGCCGCAATGTCGAAGGAAACATCGTCCACCGCCCGCAGGCCGCCAAAGTCTTTGGCCAAGTTTACAACCTGAAGTATGGCCGACACGCTATTCCACAATCATGTTTGAGTGGTGACTCGTCCGAGAACAGGCGCTTATTATGGGAGAAATATTTCGGCTATCAAACATCCATCAGTTTCTTGGGGCGGGAGCACGGCATGAAAACACCACAAATGAAAATCTCGGGCATCCTTGCCGGCGCTGCGGTGCTGGCATTCT
>CAJICA010000147.1_pt1 | contig 13584 bp, 12 predicted proteins | sample 9199501 | NCBI WGS metagenome assembly CAJICA01 (sample SAMEA7708319, study PRJEB35096) | sediment metagenome | biome: marine neritic benthic zone biome [ENVO:01000025]; feature: sediment [ENVO:00002007]; material: shallow marine sediment [ENVO:03000034] sea grass bed [ENVO_01000059] ... | reverse complement strand
TCAGTCGCCGGTCGCCAAGGGTCATACAAGGCTACTCGGACATCGTCATGGCCCAGCTCGCAGCGGAGGAACGGGAGTTCGACTTCATATTTGTCGACGCAGGTCATCGGCTGGATGATGTGTTTGTCGAGGCACACTTCGCCGGTAGGCTAGTGAAAACGGGCGGCATCCTTGCCCTAGACGACACGCATTTTGCATCGGTGAGGACGGTCGCGAATTGGATCAACCGCAATCTGCGGCACCGCTGGATACCCATCGAACCCTTACCGAAGAACACGGTCGCCTGGCGTCGAACGCTTTCGCCATTCGACGATCGAACGCAGGCAGACCATCGTGCAGATGAAGGGGAGCCACGACCCTTCACGGTCGCGCAAGGCAACCATCGCAGGTTTCAAACAGCGCCGGACCTGGATCACCAATGAAAGCCAAACTAAAACCCCGCATCAACCTCGAAGGCCGCACACCGTTGGAGAAGGTGATCCCTCTCTCCACGCCGATGGTTCTGTTTGTCGACCCGGCGAGTGCCTGCAACTTTCAATGCACGTTCTGCCCGACCGGCGATCGCGATCTGATCAAGAGCACCGGGCGCTGGCAGGGCGCTATGCGGTGGGAGGTTTACGAGAAGGTCATCGGCGACCTGCAGGCGTTCGAACGTCCGCTCAAGGTCTTGCGCCTCTACAAGGAAGGTGAACCGCTGCTGAACAAGCGGCTGCCGGACATGATTCGACTTGCCAAAGAATCCGGCTGCGTCGAATACGTCGATACGACGACCAACGGATTCCTCCTTACGCCGGAAACATCCACCCGGCTGATTGAGGCCGGGCTCGATCGCATCAACATATCCGTCGACGGCGTGTCCGACGAACAGTATTGGTCGTTCACGAAGACGAAGGTGAACTTCGACCAATTCGTCGCAAATATCGGCTTTCTCTACGAGAACCGGGGCTCGTGCGAGATAGCCGTGAAGACGGCCGGCGATCTTCTGACTGAGTCAGACAAACAGCGTTTCTTCGACACGTTTGGCGATATCAGCGACCGCATCTTCATCGAGAACTTCGCCCCGTGTTGGCCGGAGTTCGACGTGGAGGAATACACCGGCGTGGAGATCAAAATCGGCATCTACGGCAACGCCATCAAAGAGGTCGAGACCTGTCCGTACATCTTCTATTCGATGTCAGTGAACTCCGACGGGAGTGTCAGCCTGTGCTTCCTGGATTGGGCCCGGAAGCTGCCGATCGGTGACGTTCGCCGGGAAAGTTTGACGGAGATTTGGAACGGCGACGCCATGTTCGAACATCGCCTCGCCCATCTGCGTGGCAGGCGGCGTGAGAACCCGACATGCGGGTCATGCGGCCAGCTCTCGCACTGCTTGCCCGACAATATCGATCCCCACGCCGAGCAACTTGCCCGGCGGCTCATTGACGCGAGAAGACGCGCCGCGGCGTGACCAAAAAAGCAACGGTTCTTCACATAACGGCGCACCTCGGCGGCGGCGTCGGCCGCGCCCTGTCAACTCTAGCGGCCAAACACAAAGAACAAGGCGAGCCCTTCGAGCATGTATTCGCCTGTCTCGAGCGGCCGCATGATGCCCAATTTGCCGACCGGTTGCGTGATGTTGGGTTTGCGGTTCGCGCGCCGGTCGGCGGGGCGGAACTCGAAGCTTTGGCGGCACGGGCCGACATCGTGCAGGTCGAATGGTGGCACCATCCGCGTTTACTCGGCTGGCTCACCGGACACGCCGGCTTGCGAAGCCGGCTAATCCTGTGGGCCCATACATCCGGCTTGCATGTTCCCGCGCTACCGGGTGAGCTGGTTACACTACCCCACGCGTTCCTGTTTTCGACGCCGGCCTCCCTACTGGAGCACAGCTTCTCCGGACAGAACACGATTCGGGTTGTCCATAGCTCGGGTGGGTTCGACGACATGCGGCCACCCATACGCGGTGCTCCGAACGCCAGGCTCCGTTTTGGATATCTCGGGGCCTTCAACCCCGCCAAGTTGCACCCCCGCTTTCTCGATTTCTTGGCCGCGGTCGAAGGCCCGAGTTTCTTACTTCACTGCTATGGGGATACATCGCCGGCGCCGGCCATACGAACCGCCGCGGCTACCGGCGCGCCGTTGAGGCTGCACGGTCCGACGGACAGGCCCGGCCTGGCGTTGCACCGGCTGGACGTCCTGCTCTATCTGCTGAACCCCCAGCACTATGGCACAACGGAGAACGCCCTCTTGGAAGCCATGGCGTGCGGCGTCGTCCCAATCGTCATGGACAACCCGGTCGAACGCTCCATCGTCCAACATGGCGAGACCGGTTGGGTCATCGACTCACCCCGGGCCCTCGCCGAGACGATCCGGCACATCGCGCGTCACCCCGAGGAGCGTATCCGCATGGGTGAGGCCGCCAGCCGCCATGTCCGTGAGAAATTCTCAGCTAACAAGACGGCGTCGGCCCTTTCCGAATGTTATGCCAAAACGCTAAATCTTGCGAAGCGTGTCCACGACTTCCAGCGCGTATTCGGCAAGACGCCCGCCGAATGGTTCGTCGCGGGTCTCGGCCGATACGGCCCGCTCCTCGAGCTTGGTTCGACACCTGAGGCCTGTACGGCGCGCCGCCGCCACGCGTTTCTTTACGAGGAAACGAAGGGGTCGGCCTTTCACTTTCATCGGAGCTATCCCGGCGATCCGGATCTGAGACGCTGGGCGCGCATGCTGGAGGCGGACCTTGCAACTGTCGCCGCCGCCTAGCTCGACCGAAGCTGGGGATTGGCTGGAAAGGCTCTTCGACGAGCCGGTCGCGTGCCCGCCCACAACGACGCCAAGCACGCCCGTCGCCCTGTACGGCGCCGGCGAGCTTGGCGGAATGGCGGTGGATCTGCTTTCCCGCGCCGGCGTCCCGGTCGCACACATCCTGGATCGAGCGGCGAGGCCGGGCGCCATGCTCAAAGGCGTGCCGATGCTCCGGCCTGGAGAGAAGCCATCCGATCCGGCGCTCACCTTGCTTGTGACGACTGTCAGCGCGCCTTTCGGGGACATTCGGGCGGCTCTTGTCCGACAAGGCTGGAAAAGCGTTCTACCGTTCTATGACTACGCACTTGGTCTGAGTGGTCCGCTGAACAACGGCTGGTTTGCCGGAGAGCTCTCGCCCGACGACAAAACGGAAATCCGCGCGTGCGCCGCGGGCTTTGCGGACGACACGTCGCGCGCCGCGTATTTGCAGTTTCTGGCATGGCGCGTTCTTCGTCGGGACTGGCGTTTCAAGGACGCGCCGGTCGATAAGACCAGCCGCTATTGGATCGAACCGATCCTCGCATCGATGTCGAAAGCAGAACGCTTCATCGATGCCGGCGCTTACGATGGCCGCGTTTTTCGGCGGTTCTTGTCGGAAACCAGCGGACGATTTGAGACCGCCCATTTGTTCGAGCCCGATCGCGTCAACTGTGACGCGCTTTGGACGACGGTCGCGGCGCTACCGACGGCGCCGCGGGCCAAAGTGGTCGTCCGTCAGGAGGCACTATCGAACAGGAGGGGCCGCGCCGGGTTCGACGCCGGCCATGGCTATGCGTCGGCAATCGGCGACGGTCCCGATATCGTCGACACTGTGCGGCTGGACGATCTCGATTTGGCGCCGACCTTCGTCAAGATGCATCTGGAGGGGGGCGAATTGGCTGCCATCGCCGGCGCCGCCGAGACGTTCCGGACCGCCCGCCCGAAACTGGCCGTCACTGTCTATCACAGCAGGGATGGGCTATGGCGAATACCGCGTCTGCTCATGCGGATGCTGCAGGGCTACAGCTTCTATTTTCGTCTGCACGCTTGGTGCGCCACCGGTGCCGTCGTGTACGGCGTGCCCCATGCAGCGTCCTAGAATAGGAACCGGACATGCCTGAATTCGACCAAGAGGTGAAAAGCAACATCGACCGGTTGGCAGCGGCTGGCGACTTTCACGAGAGATCCTGGAACTGGGTGATCGAGGCCAACCGCTACAAATACGCCTACAACTTCGCCTGGTTGGGCCGGCCGGTCTTTCAGGTGCCGCAGGACATGCAGGCCCTTCAAGAGATCATCTGGCAAACCCAGCCGGATCTGATCATCGAGACAGGGATAGCGCGGGGCGGTTCGCTGGTCTTCAGCGCCTCGATGTTGGCGCTCCTTGATCTGTGCGATACCGCGCAAACGGGCGCTGCGTATCGTTTGCAGGACAGTCCGCGCCGTGTTGTCGGTATCGATATCGACATCCGGGACGAAAACCGCGAGGCAATCGAGACTCATCCCTTGGCCCCGCTGATCGACATGCTGTCCGGGTCCTCGGTCGATCCTGCGATCGTCGGCCGTGTGCAGCACATCGCGGGCGAACACCGGCGTGTCTTGGTGAACCTGGATAGCAACCACACCCACGAACACGTCTTGGCTGAGTTGGAAGCCTACGCGCCGCTCGTCAGCCCGGGCAACTATTGCGTCGTCTGCGACACCGGGATCGAGGACTTGCCGGCCGGATTTTGCGACGACCGGCCTTGGGGCAAGGGCGACAACCCGAAGACGGCGGTGCGGGCCTTTCTCAGGGCTCACCCGGAGTTCGAAATCGACAAAGGTATTGAACACAAGATCGGCATTACCGGGGCACCGGACGGCTTCCTGCGCCGCCTCACCGAATAGGCTCTACGAAAAAGTGGGCATTGGCCCCGAACGTTCATCGTGGGTATTGTCGCTCCCATGCGTGCGACCGCCCGCCTGGCTGCAATCGTTCGAGGGATCGGCAAACCGACTATCGCCGTCTCGGGCGGCGTGGATTCGACAACCCTGGCGGAGTTTGCGCGGCAGCACGCTGCACACACGACGATGGTTCACGCGGTTTCGCCGGCCGTGCCGCGAGCTGCCACCGCGCGGGTCCGGTCACTCGCGGCGGCCAGGGGGTGGCGGCTCCAGGTGGTCGACGCGGGTGAGTTTGGGGATGAACGTTACCTGGCAAATCCTCCAGATCGCTGCTTCTTCTGCAAAACCAATCTCTACGCCACACTCGGGAAGCTGACGGCAGGCGCGATCTGCTCCGGCGCTAACACCGACGATCTAGATGACTACCGGCCGGGTTTGCAGGCTGCCGCCGACCACGGCGTTCGTCATCCGTATGTCGAGGCCGGCTTGGCAAAGGCGGATATCCGGGCCCTCGCGCGTGCCCTCGACCTGCCGGAGTTGGCGGCGCTGCCCGCTTCGCCGTGTCTCGCCAGTCGCCTAGAGACCGGCATACGCGTCGAGGCCAGCCGGCTACGGTTGGTTGAGGATGTCGAAGCCTGGATGCAGGCGCGTCTGGCGCCACGTACTGTTCGCTGCCGGCTGCGCCATGCCGGCGTCGAGATTGAGGTCGATGATGAGACGCTGGGGAAGCTGACCGCCGACGACCAAGCCGAGCTAATTACGGCGCTACGCCGGACGGCTCGAGATCTGAACGCCGCGCCGGTTCGGCTTGCGCCCTATCGTCGTGGCAGCGCGTTTATGACGGAGGGGAGACAGCAGCGTGAGCGTTGACCAAGAGGTCCAGCTGGACCTTGAACGCCAGGCCCGGATCGGGATCGCGGAAGCCATTCTGTGCCGGCACAAGACACCGGCGCAAATCGAGGAGATCCTGCGCCAGGTAATGGTGAACGACCGCGGCGCGCTGTTGACGCGGCTGTCGAAGGAGGCCTACGCGGCATTGCCGGCATCGATCACGTCCGGTGTCGACTACGATCCCGGTTCGCAGACGGCCTTCTTCAACCATTCGCCCGGCACCTTACAGCCGGCGCGCGTGGCGGTGGTCGCCGCCGGCACTTCCGACGCCAGGGTGGCCCGCGAAGCGACCCGGACTCTCGAATACCACGGCCATGCGTCGACGGCGATTTTCGATGTTGGTGTCGCCGGCCTGTGGCGTTTGCTCGAGCGCGGCAAGGAAATCGCCCAGCATCCCGTCGTGATCGTCGTCGCCGGGATGGACGGTGCGCTACCGAGCGTGCTTGGCGGACTTGTGCCGAGCGTCGTGATCGCCGTCCCGACGACGACCGGCTACGGCATGGCCCGCGGCGGAGAGACGGCGCTGGCGGCCTGTCTGACGTCCTGCGCCCCCGGCGTCACGGTCTGCAACATCGCCAACGGCTATGGTGCGGCGTGTGCCGCGCTGCGAGTCCTGGAGGCAGTACGCAACATGGAGCAGAACGAAGCTGCGTAGCCTCGACGAGGTCCTTCCTAGTGCGCGGGAATACTTACATCGTCTGCATTGAACAGGTGGATGAGCTTCTCGTCGAACCGCAGCCCGATTTGCTCGCCCGCCCGAATCTGTGCATTGCCGCCAACCGCCCGTACGGTGAGAATACCTAGGTTCTCGGCCGAGACATGGAAGAACGAATCCGAGCCGAGATGCTCCGCGACCTCGACGGTGCCCTTGCAGTGGCCCTCGGGGGTGCCGGTGACCAGAATATGTTCGGGACGGATACCCAGCCTCTTCGCTTCCGCCCCGCCGGTCTCCGCCGGAATGATGCCGTGACCTGGCAGCCGGATGCCACCATTATCCATGGCACATGGCATGACATTCATCTTCGGTGAGCCGATGAACTGCGCGACGAACAGGTTCGCCGGGTTCTCGTACAGATCCAGCGGCGAACCGACTTGCTCGATCCGACCGTCGGACAAGACGACGATCTTGTCGGCGAGGGTCATCGCTTCGATCTGATCATGCGTCACGTAGATCATCGTCGCCTTCAGCTGCTGATGCAGCTTGGCGATCTCGAACCGCATCTCAACACGCAGCGCCGCGTCGAGATTGGATAGCGGCTCGTCGAACAAGAACCCCGCCGGATCGCGCACGATCGCCCGCCCGATGGCGACGCGCTGCCGCTGCCCGCCGGACAAGGCCTTCGGGCGCCGGTCCATCAGTGCATCCAGACGCAGAACACGGGCGGCTTCGCCGACTTTTGCTTCAACGTCGGCCTTTGGCATGCCCGACATCTTCAAGGGGAAGGCGATGTTGTCCCGCACCGTCATATGCGGATACAGAGCGTAGGATTGAAACACCATGGACAGCCCGCGTCCCGAGGGCGGCAACGCCGTCACGTCCCGACCGTCGATGACGATGCTGCCGAGGGTGGCCTCCTCCAGCCCGGACACCAGGCGGAGCAGCGTCGACTTGCCGCAGCCCGAGGGCCCGACGAAGACGACGAACTCACCGTCGCCGACAGCCAGGTCGACACCCTTGATGACCTGCACTTCGTCAAACCACTTCTCGATGCCTTCGAGGCGGATCGTTCCCATCGCTGTCCCTCCGGTTTTAGGCGGCCAAGCTCGTTTGGCTCGGCGACGCCCATGTCAACCAAATCGCGGCAGTCCAAGAGAAACTCGCACCACCGCAGCCACGCCCGGTACGCGGGCAGTAGTATTCGTGAAAACCTGCGTTCTGAATGAGGGCACGCGTGTCCTTACGCAGCCGCATGGCCAGGTCGTCATGTCCGGTTTCTCGCAGGCCCTCGGCCAGCAGATAGTTCATCACCACCCAGGTCGGTCCGCGCCAATAGCGCAGGGGATCGAACTTCGGGTGTTCCGGATCGAAACTTGGCAGGCCGTAGCGGACCTCGCCGAGCACGCGCCGCAGGTGGTCCAGCAGCTTGTCAGCATTCGGCCCGTGCTCGAGACCGGCATAGAACGCCAGGAAAGAGGCGCTGGTCAGTCCGTCGGCAAACCGGTCTGTCCGTAAATCCCGGGCGCAATATGCATCGACAGCCGGATTCCACAGCCGTCCGACGCCGCTCTCGGCGCGGTCGATCCAGCCGTCGATCTCGCTTGCCGCAGCTGTCTCGCCGAGCAGATCCGCCAGCCAGAGCAAATCGCGATCCGCTCGTAGCAGGATCATCGTGGTACCCGGATCAGCCACCCAGAACGGACCCGATTTCGCTATCGCCGTGGAGTCCCAATCATGTTCCCGGCAGAATTTGATAATGGCAAGGTAGCGGTCATAGTCTTCCTTCCGCGGGCGCATGTCCGCATCGACATGCTGAGTGTCGCGGCGCTGGTATTCGCCGACACCGGACGTATCGACCGCCGCCATGGCCGTGTCCCAATCCGGCGAATTGTCGCGGCCTGCCTCCCACGGGTGAGCGATGGCGATCACGCCGTTTCCGTCCGGATCACGTGCCTCGTGAAACCACCTGTGCCAACGCAACAATTTCGGGAACAGTGCGCGCATGCGTTCCTGGCCGGCCGCACTCTGATCCTGTTCTGCCAGCCGTCGGGCCGCCGAGGTTGCGACTGGCGGCTGGCTGTAGCCGGACGTCGGGGGGTCGACCGGTGTTCCCCAGACGTCGGGTCCGGGAAAATAGTCCGGGTCGTTCGCGCGAAACACGATGTGCGGCACCATGCCGTTCGGCCACTGGGCATCGAGCAACGTCTCGATCTCGATCCAGGCGCGGTTGAGATCGAATGCCGCGAACCCCAATGACACAAAACCCGAATCCCAGTTCCACTGATAGGGATAGAGCCCCTGGCGCGGGATGGTGAAACCGCCCAGATCATTTTGCCGGAGGATCTGTTCCGCTTGTGCGTCGAGGTCTCCGGCGACCCCGCCGTCGTCAACTGGGCCCACTTTGACTATCCCTTCACGCTACCTGCTGTCAGGCCTTGCACCAAAAAGCGCTCGAACCAGAGGAAAATGACCAACACCGGCACGGTTGCGACCACCGAACCGGCCATCAGGAACTGCCGCGGCACTTCCGACGAATTCAGCGAGACGACACCGCGTGACAAAGTGAAGATGTCCGGATTGTCGAGGAACATGAACGCGAACAGGAACTCGTTCCAGGCGATCATGAAAACGTACAGTGCCACGGAGGCGACGGCCGGCAGGCTCAATGGAAGCGTAATGCGCGCGATGACACCCAGGCGCGTACACCCATCCATCAGGCCCGCCTCCTCAAGCTCTGCCGGCAGACCGCGGAAGTAGCCCTGGAGCATATAGAGCGCCACCGGAATGGTTGTTGCCGGATAGACGATCATCAAGCCGATCAAGGAGTCGCGTAGCTGCAGCTGCGAAAACACCGAGTACAGCGGAATCACGAGCACGATCGCCGGCACCATGTAGATCAGCAGGATGGAGCGCGACAGAGCCGCCCGCGCCGGAAACCGCAGCCGCGCGACGGCGTAGGCACCAGGAATGGCAAACAGCAGGGTCAGCACGACTGTCGAGACCGACACGAAAGCGGATATCAGCAGGTATCGGCCGAACCTGAACTCTTCGAACAACCGAATGTAAGAATCGATCAGCGGTCCGATGCCCTGTGCAAAGTCGATCGAGAAGTCGAGCGGATTGGCGATCAGGAATTGCTGGCTCTTCAGGCTCGTCATCACCATGACGTAGAACGGCAGCGCCACGATAATGGTGAAGATGATGAAGCCCATGCCCTTGAGGACACGCACGACAATGACCTCGAAGTCGTAGCGGCTCAACTTGCCGCTGCGCGCGTCTTGCAAGCACAAGCGGTTGGCCGCCCACACGCACCCGACCACGGCAATCAGCGCGACGCCCTGCCACGCTGGCAACTGGGATAAGGGCAATCCGAAAGGCCGGGCAAACGACACGAGAACCAGTCCGATCAGCATCGCCGCGGCGGATGCAATGGCGACTCCGTTCGACCGTGCCTCCGGCGGCCGGTACATCAGTACGCCGGCACTTAGCAGCCCGGCGACCGCACCGGCGGTGACAGCCGGTGTCGCCGTTGCCCCGCTGGCCAGCGTCAGCGTGACACCGAACACGATCATGGCGACCGCGCCCCACAACGCACCGGACACCAGCCCGCTCACATAACCAAGGCCGAAGGTCATATCCCTTCCTCCTTCGGTGAGAACCGGAAGTAGACCAGAGCGAATGCCAGAAGAACGAAGAAGACGACGACCGCGACCGCCGCGCCCGCCCCCAAGTTCGATAGGGCGAAGCCTTGCTCGTACACGTCGACCGTCAGGGTCCTGGTCCCGGCCGCGCCGCCGGTCAGCAGGAAGATGTCGTCGAATTTGTTGAAGGTCCAAATGAACCGCAACAGGAACAACACGGACATAATGCCGGCCAACTGCGGCAGCGAGATGTACCAGAACTGCTGCATAGGCGTCGCGCCATCAACCTCGGCCGCCTCGTACATGTCTGTTGAGATCGACTGCATTCGCGCCAGGATGAACAGGAAGGACAGCGGGAAGTAACGCCACGCCTCGAACGCGATCACGGTCGATAGTGCAAGGGGGAAACTCAGTTGGAGCCCGAATAGCTGGAAGTCGACCGATCGCTGCCCAAAGAAGTTGATGGGGCTGTCGATCAAACCCATTTGCCGGAAGATGGCGTTTAACGTGCCGGAGAAGGGATCGAGCAGCACGACCCATGTGAACGCCACCGCGATGACCGGCGCGACGTAGGGAAACAGGAACAGGCCACGGAGGAATCCCCTGCCGCGGAAGCTCGTATTCAGCAGCTGCGCCGCAAACAACCCCAGTACCAGCGCGCCCACCGTGCCGAATATCGTGTAGTAGATCGTCACGCGCAGCACGACCTGAACTCACTGGCGTTGAACGCGCGCTGGAAGTTACTGAGCGTAAAACGGAAGGACGTCAGCACATTCTCCGAATCGCCCGTTAGAACAGGTCTGGAGTCCCGCGCGCTGATCGGGTTCGCCAGGTAGGCGTCCGTCACGGCGAATCTCATCTCCATTCGCTCACGGAAGCCCGGCTCCCACGTCCCCAAATCGCAGGTCAGGGACAACCCGGCTAGGTCGCACCGCTGGTCGACTTCGACGGGCTCGAGTCCGGTGGGCAATGTGTCTGCCAGGACAACGTCACTGATCCGCGATTTCTGCGAACTATTTCGCAGTCGGTATTGAATCAGAACTTGATCACCGGCTGCCGCCGGTTCGCCACGCATCCGCTCACTGGCCACCGGCGTCGGCGGCCGCAAATCCGCCAGTTGCACTGGCTTGAAGCTAATCCAGAAATTGGCCAGCAACGGGAACAGCACGATGGCCAGGACAATCGCAAATGTCGGGGCCAACATGCCGAAGGCCAGGCGGGCCTCTCCGCGGGCCATCGGGCCGAGCTTGACTTTGGGCGGTTTGGCAACAGCCGTCGGCTGTTCCCGGAGATCCGCAGCATGGGTCTCTGATACCATGGCGCCTCGTCCCTTTCCCCTAGTTGGACGTTTGGCCGTTTCTTATTGTTTGCGGAAGTTGGGGTCGGGGGCGGCCCAGGAGCCTCCCCCGACCTGTCTTAGTTACTGGATTGTCTCGAGTTCCGACCCGAGTTCCTCGATCGCTTCCTCCACCGAGATCTCATCGTCGATGTAGCGGCGGAAGACCCGAGCGAAAGCCAGGCTGTTGTTGATCTTGGACGCGCGCTCGAGCTGGCCGTTGGATACGCCCCAGCGGTCGCCCGTGGACAGACCGGCGACGATGTCGTCGATCACATCCTGCGAGTAGAGCTCTGCCAGCGGCGCCTTGCGGTCAACGCCAACAGGCAGACTTGCCCACAGATCCTGGTACTTGTTGGCGTCGTCGGCATCGCCGTTACGCACGGGGAAGATCCCTTCCGGTGCGATGCCGAGGATCTGGCCATAACCTTCGCTCAAGGCGAATTCGACGAATGCCTCCGCCGAATCCGTGTCCGCATCCGCTGTGATACCGAAATAGCGAATATCGGCCCATGCCGCGCCGTCGGCATTGGATGGTCCTGACAGCCGCGTGATGAACCCGGTCCGTCCGGCCAATTCGCGACTGGTCGGATCGTCGGATACCGTCACCGGCACTGCGTCACGCAAGCCGGCCAACTCGTCCATGATGAAGGGTGACCAGATAATCATCGCCGTTTGACCGGCGAAGTACAGCTCCCGGGACTGCTGCCAATACAGCTCGCCTGGCGGCGACGCTTTGGCCAGACCCTTGTAGAACTCCATCAATTCCGCAAGCCTTGGATCGTCGACATTGATGGAACCATCGTCATTCACCGGCGAGTACCCGTTGGCCAAAGCCAGATGCTCGATGAGCTGCATCATGTAGGTTTCGTCGATCTTCGTCGCGGCGACAAAACCGAACATGTCCGGCGGGTTGTGCAAGGACTCGACGGCGGCGCTGATCGACTCGAACGTCGTTGGCGGCGCCAGACCTTTCTCCTCGAACAGATCCTTGCGGTACACGACCATCTGGGTCCAGCCGGAAACCGGAACAGACACGAACTCATCCTCCACGCTCGCCATGTTGAGCGCGCCGGAAGCGAAGGTGTCCGCCCCCAGAGAGTTGATCACCTCCGTCGCGGCGTCGGGATCGAGAATGCCCGCCTGGGCCCACGGCAGGAGGAATTGCACTGAATGTTGAATCACATCCGGCAAGTCGCCGGCGGCAAACGCGGCGGTCGCGCGTGTGCCGACCTCGCTTTCCTCGACCGGAATGACCTCAACCTCGATACCCGTTTTCGCCATGAAATCGGCCGCCATCGCCTCCTGGCGGGCAATACGGGCGGGCTGGTTCTCGGAGCTCCAGAACTTGATCGTCTGCGCTTCAGCCATGCCGATCAACGCGATCGACGCGATGCCGCTCAGCAACGTGAGCTTCGTTAGGTTCTGGGGTTTCATTTCGGATCTTCCTCCCTTGGTGAACATTGGTTTGTGTTGGTTACGTCTGAACCTGGACAGCCTCTTCGGTGTCGTTGCCGTGTCCATGACCTGCCGCAATTCTCGCGGTTGGCGCCGCGACCGGCCCATCGGATTGACGTGCCATGAGTGTCGGCACCCACAGCTCCTGTAGGTCGGTTGGCGCCGTCCCCGACAGGCGCGCCAGCAACATTTCGACGATCCGCGCACCGGCCTCTCGTATGGGCTGCCGCAATGTCGTCAGCGCGGGTTCGGTGTAGCGCGCGATCGGCAAATCGTCGTACCCGGCCACGGAGACATCGTCGCGCACGCGCAAACCAGCGGCCTTGACCGCGTGCATGGCGCCAATCGCCATGCTGTCATTGCCGCACAACAAGGCAGTCGCGGGGGCGGGCAGGGACAGCATTTGCTGTGCCGCTTCATAGCCCGTTTCCTCAGTCATCTCGCACTCGATGATCAGTGCCGGATCCATCTCGAAACCCGCATCGCGCATTGTTTCTTCGTAGCCGCGGCGGCGCAGTGCGCCGAACATGAGGTGGGCCGGTGGGTTGATCAGTCCGATGCGTCGATGGCCCAGGTCCAGCATCCGCTGGGTGAGGATGCGGAAGCCCGCTTCGCCGTCGACGTCCAGGAAGGCATAGTCGCGGTCGGTCCGTGTGCGGCCGTGGCAAACGAACGGGAAGTCCTGATCGAGCAGGTATTCGATCCGGTCGTCGTGGGTTCGTGTCCGGCCGACGATCAGACCGTCGACCCGTTGCCCTTCGACCAGGCGGCGGTAGACGCGCAACTCAGCCGGCCCGGCCGGTGCTGCGGTCACCAGAAGATCGAGGTTTGCTTCCTCCACCACGCTCGCCATGCCGCGCAGCAGCTCCGCGAAGCACGGATCGACGAGTTCGCCGAAGGTGCTCGGGAGGATCACGCCGATTGCATCGGCCCGTCCCGTGGCTAATCGGCGG
>CAJICA010000120.1_pt1 | contig 13683 bp, 12 predicted proteins | sample 9199501 | NCBI WGS metagenome assembly CAJICA01 (sample SAMEA7708319, study PRJEB35096) | sediment metagenome | biome: marine neritic benthic zone biome [ENVO:01000025]; feature: sediment [ENVO:00002007]; material: shallow marine sediment [ENVO:03000034] sea grass bed [ENVO_01000059] ... | reverse complement strand
GGCGCTCAGGCCGACCAGCAGGGTGATGAGCGCCGGCAGCAACGACACCTGATTGACACCGCGCACCGTGAACTCGCCGTTCTCCTGTAACCCGAGCCATGGACGGCGTCCCGCCGCCACGGTACCGGCCATGTCGCGGCCAGCCGGCAGGCGCCGTAGGCCGGGCGTGGGTTCGTCCTGCAGCCAGACGATGCCGCCGCCGGTCGCGGCGGAAACCGGCCGCAACAAGCTGTCGGTCGTCACGAGGTCGGTGAATTCAAGGGGATTGAGCGTGCCGACGGCGGCGACGGCGGTGCGGGTGCCGTCGCTCAGGCGGTAGAGGCCGGCTTCGTCGATCGCGAGGTCGCCGGTTTCGATGCCGCCGCGATCGCCGGTCAGCTCGATGGTTTCGGTGCGTCCCGAAGGGAACGTCACGGTCACCGGCTGATTGTCGGGTTCGAGGCTCTGGCGGGTGATCTCGAGGCGATCGTTGCGCAATTGGCCGGTGAGCCGATCTTCTTCGAGCTCCGGCTCCTTCATCAGCCAGTGCGCCAAGCGGCGCAGCAGCTCGTTGTGGGGACCGCCGCCTTCGTAGTTGCGGGCCCATAGCCAGATATGATCGCTGGCAAACTGGGCGACACGACCTTCACCGACGCGGTCGAGAATGAGCAACGGTTGGTCGAGGGCGCCGTTCATGACCACGGTTCCCGACCGCGGCTCGACCTCGACCTGACGAAACCACCGACCCCAGTCGGGCGCTTCTGTGTCCCCGCGGTTCAGTGTCGCGGTCACTGGGTGGCGTCCGCCCTGGTCGGTGACGACGGCACGGAACGGCTGCTCGATGACGCCACCCGTCGGTTCGCCCGGCAGCACCTCGACCAACGGCGTTCGGAACAGGCTGAACGCGCTGGCGAAGCTCTCGCCCGACGCTTCGAGCAGGGCGCCGCCGGCGGCCACATAGTCGGCGATATTGCCGAGATAGAACTGCGGCAGCACGCCACGGCGCTGATAGTTGTCGAAGATGATGAGATCGAACTCGTGGAGCTTGATCTCGAACAGCTCGCGGATGGGAAAGGCGATCAGGCTCAACTCGCGGACCGGCGTGCCGTCCTGCTTCTCCGGTGGGCGCAGGATGGTGAAGTGCACGAGGTCGACGGATGGATCCGCCTTAAGCAAGTTGCGCCATGTGCGCTCGCCCGGATGGGGCTGGCCGGAGACGAGCAAGACACGGAGACGGTCGCGTACGCCGTTGACGACGGCGACGGTGCGGTTGTTGGTCAACGACAATTCTTGCGGACCCGCTTCGACCTCCAGCTCGAAGACGCTGGGGCCGCCGCGGTCGACCGGCAGGTCGATCGTGTGGTCCGTACCGACCGGGACGATCACGGTTTCGCTCTCGTCGGCGCCGTCACGGCGCAAGGTGAGCTGGGCCTGACGCGTGCCGCTGCCGGCCGGATCGTCGATGCGAATCCGGACGCGGGCGCTTTCGCCGACCAGCCCGAACTTGGGAGCTTCGACGACGGTGAGTACGCGGTCACCCTCGTTGCGGTCGCCGGTTATCAAGTGATGGACGGGCGCGCCGATCTCAGCGGCGATCTCGGCGGCCGGGGTGTCATGCACTTGGCCGTCGGTGATCAGCACCGCGCCGGCGAGGCGTTGGCGCGGCACCTCGGCCAACGCGCGATCGAGGGGGCCGAACAGCCGCGAGCCGTCAACCGGCCCGCCGCCGACCTCGCCACCACCGGGGCCAACGCGCACGACGCGCAGCTCGATCGATCCGTCGTTCTCAAACGAGGCTTCGATGTGTTCGAGCGCCACCCGGGCGCGCGACGCGCGCTCGCCGACGTTCTGGCTGGCGGTCTCGTCAACGACGACAACCGAGATGTCGGCCAGCGGCTCGCGGTCTTCGATCACCAGCGCCGGGTTGCCGAGCGCCACCAGCAGCGCGGCCGCCGTCAGGGTGCGCCAAGCGATGCCGCTGGCGCGGAGGAAGACGCCGACCGCGAGGGCGGCGACGACAAGGAACGCCAAGCCGAGCAGTAGCCACAGCGGAACAAGCGGGCTCCAGCCGATGGACAACGCGTTCATTGACCGAGGCGCTCCAGAATCGCCGGGACGTGGACTTGGTCTGCTTTGTAGTTGCCGGTCAACGCATACATCACGAGATTGACGCCGAAGCGAAAAGCCATCTCGCGTTGGCGCTCGCCACCGGGGACGGCGGGGAACATCGCCCGCCCGAACTGATCTCGCGCCCAGGCCGACGCGTAGTCGTTCGCCCCAATGATGATCGGCGAGACGCCATCGTTGATGCGGCTGTCGGGTTGCTGGACCCAAAGGTTGCCGCCGGCCCAACGGCCCGGGAAATCCTGCATCAGATAGAAGGACTTGGTGAGCACGTGATCCGGCGGTACCTGGGTGAGCGGCGGTACGTCGAGGGCGCCGACCACGCGCTGCAGAATGGCGTTGCCCGGCCGGCTGCCGCCGATGGCCAGTTGCTGGTCCCGCGTGTCGAACAGGATCGTACCGCCGTTGCGGAGGTATTCGTTGAGCCGGACGACGGTGCCGTCGGATGGCGCCGGTTCGGTCTCGATCAACGGCCAATAGATCAACGGGAAGAAGGCGAGCTCGTCGGATTCGACATCAATGCCGACGGGTTCGCCGGGCTCCACGGACGTGCGCGCGCGCAAGGTGTCTGTCAGGCCGGTCAGTCCGGCCCGGCTGATCTCATTGACCCGCGTGTCGTCGGTGAGGACGTAGGCGAGGCGCGTCTGTAGCGTTGCGGCAAGCGCGAACTCGTCGTCGACCTGAGCAAGCGCGGGCCGGTCGCCAACGGCGATGAGCAGCACTAGCGAAGCTGTGGCAACAGCAGGCCGGCGCAGTAGGCCACGCAAACCGAGGCTGATGACAAAGTCCGCCAGCAGGAGCAGCAAGGCGGCGGTCAGAAGCCAGGGGCGCAGGTCGACTTGGGTCGCGGGTCCGTACTCACTCATCGGTACGCCGGCCGGTAGGTCGTCGATCGCCGTCAGTTCGACGCCGATATCGCCCAGGTTCAGGGCACGGCGGGATGTCTCCGTACCATAGAAGCCGGGTTGCAGATCGGGTCCGATGGCGGCGGCATCGAGTTCGCTGGCCGCTATGGTGACCGCTGCCGCATTCGGTTCGCCCAAGCGTCCGAAGCCGTCGAGAAGCCGGTAGGCGGGCACCGGCCGGTCGGTGCGCTCTTGCGTTTCGACACCCTGGCTCAGCGCCACGAGCCGGCGCAGCATGTCGACGTAGAGCCCGGACAGAGCCAAGTTGGACCACGACGCATTGGCGGTGGTGTGAACCAGGACAACCCAGCCGTCACCACGCCGGTCGCCGGTGACGAGCGGCGTGCCGTCTTCAAGGCGGGCCCAAGTCTTGTCGCTGAGGTCGGGAGTCGGCTCGGCCAGAACCTGCTGACCGATGATGACATCGGCGGGAATGGGGATGCCTTCAAACGGACTGCCGGATTCGAACGCGGCGAGCCTTGCCGGTTGCTCCCATGTCATGACGCCGCCGAAGATCCGGCCGCCGCGGCGCAGGGCGACCGGCAGCAATTCGGCGCCGCCGTCCGCCAAGCGCGGTCCGGCGAACCGGACGAGCATGCCGCCGGCTTCGACCCACGCGGTCAGCCGATTCAGTTCGGCGTCGGTCAGCTGTCCGATGTCGGCGAGAACGAGAACAGATAGGTCGCGGCGGAGAAGCGTTTCGAGATCGCCGGAGCGGACGTCGGTGAAGGGCAACAGCGCGCGTTCCAAATAATAGATATCGCCCAGGAGCGGCTGGTCGACATCGACTGCTTCGCCGGAGACCAGGCCGACCGGCCGTCGGCGAAATCCCTCGTCGACCAGAAAGACGCCGCCGGCGCTGGATTCGCGGTCGATGACAAAACGCGCGATCTCGTTTCGCAGTTCGCCCGGTAAGGTGAATTGCGCGATGGCTGTCGGTTCGCCGGCTGCGAAACTCAGCGGCTCGCTGGCGACGATCCGGCCATCTTCGCGCAAGGCCGTCACGGTCGCCCCGCTGGCGCCCGCAGCATTGGCGCGGCGAGCGGTGACCGCGGCGCCGGCACTTCCGTCGCTGGTGACGGTCTCGAGCAGGAGAGGTTGCGTTAGCGCGTCATCGCGCAGGACGGTCAAGGACCCCAGGCGCTGCAGACGGTCGGCGACGGTGGTGGCGTTACCGGCATCCAAACCGTCGCTCATCCAGATGACGTTGACGGATCCGTCGAATTGGGTCGTATCCAACGTCTCGAGGGCAGCCAGGCGGTCGGTCGGCCACGGCTTGGGTTGCAGGTTCTGGGCGAGGCGACGGGCGTCCGCCGGACGCATCAGGGTGGACGATGCCAGTCCGCTGCGGACGGTCTCGGCGGCCGTGGGGACGATTGCGACAAGCTTGCCGTCGCGCTCCGCCGCGTCGATACGCTCCAGCATCGTTTCGCGGCGGACGTCCCAGCGCTTCGCGGCGGCCCAACCATTGTCGACGATCAGCAGCAACGGGCCGCTGCCCTGCAGCCGGGTGCCGGGATTGATGATCGGGTGGGCCAAGCCGACGATCAGCAGCGCGGCGATCAGCAGACGCAACAGCAGCAGCCACCATGGCGTGCGGTGGGGCGTCTCTTCCGTTCGTTGCAAACCGAACAGCAGCCGGATTGCCGGAAAGGCAATGCGGCGCGGCGACGGCGGCACGGCCCTTAGCAGCCACCAAAGAATGGGTAGGGATCCCAGGGCGACCAGCAGCCAGGGCGCGACGAAGGCTAACGGCCCGAGCGCTAGCACATCGTCTCCATGGGCCGCGGCTCGGTCAGTACCATGTACAGTGCGAGGAGCACCGATTGCGGCGTGTGGTCGGTCCGATGGATGGCGTAGGTCCAGCCGGCCAGCCGGGCGAGGTCGGCAAGCTGCGTTTGCAGCTCGGCCAACCGCCGCAAATAGGGTTCGCGAAGCTGTTCCGAGCGGCCGACCAACAGGTCGCCCTCGGCCTCGAGACCGAGGAAGCGGTTGCGGCCGTCGAACGGCATCTCAATCTCCGCCGGATCCAGCACCTGCACCAAATGCCCCCGCACGCCGCGCCCGGCAATGGCCCGAATGGTCCGCTCGGTGTCGCCGGGTTGCGCCAGGAAGTCGCCGAATAGAACGACCGCGGCATGGCGCGGTAGGGGCGTAAGCGGCGGCAAGCTGTCTTCGCCTGTCTCGGCCGAGTCCTCGACCCGTAGAACGACGGTTTCGGCGAGCCGGTTGAGCGCTGCCCGGCCGGCCGCCGGCGGTCCGGCGTGGCCAAGCAGCGCAATGCGCTCGCCGCCGCGGATAAGCAATGCCATCAAAGCGATCGCCAACAAACCGGCACGGTTTGCCTTCGTCGGGAATTCGGTTTGCGAGGCGTAGTGCATGGAGGCCGAGGCGTCATGCCAAAGCCAGACGCTTTGCGCCGCCTCCCATTCGGTTTCGCGGACGTAAACGCTGTCGCTTATCGCGGAGCGGCGCCAATCGATGCGGTTGGGTTGATCGCCGTACTCATAGTGACGGTACTGCCAGAACGTTTCGCCCTGGCCGACACGCCGGCGGCCGTGCACACCCTGGGCGACGGTTGCCGCGACCCGCTCCGCCGCGACGAGCAACGGCGGCAGCGTCCCGGCTAGGGCTTCACCCTGATGGCGGTCGATGGTGTGCACAGGGCGCGCGGATCAGTGCAACGGGAGGCAAAGCTGCTCAACGACGTCGGCGATCGTCACCGAGTCGGCGCGGGCCGCGAAGTTCAACGCCATGCGGTGACGCAACACGGGACCGGCGAGGGCCAGCACATCTTCGACCGACGGGGAGAGGCGGCCCTGCAAGACGGCGCGCGCGCGGCAGGCCAGCATCAGGCATTGGCTGGCACGTGGTCCGGGACCCCAGGCGATGTGCCGGACAATGTCGTCGCGTTGCGAGACGCCGGGTCTAGCGTCGCGGACAAGGCGGAGGATGGCGTCGACGACGCTTTCGCCGACGGGAATGTGGCGGATCAAGCGCTGCGCATTGATCAATTGCTGGGCGTCGAGGATCTGGTCGACGCGGCCTTCGCTCACACCGGTCGTCGCCAGCAGCATTTTCCGCTCGGCGTCCTGTTCCGGATAGGTGACGTCGATCTGCATGAAGAAGCGATCGAGCTGCGCCTCGGGCAGGGGATAGGTGCCCTCCTGCTCCAGGGGGTTCTGGGTAGCCAGCACATGAAAAGGCGACGGCAGGGGTCGGTCCTCGCCGGCGACCGAGACGCGGTGTTCTTGCATGGCTTGCAGAAGCGCCGACTGGGTGCGCGGGCTGGCGCGGTTGATCTCGTCGGCCATGAGAAGCTGGGTGAAGATCGGCCCCTTGATGAAGCGGAAGGAGCGGCGCCCGTCGTCACCCTGATCGAGGACTTCACTGCCGAGAATGTCCGCCGGCATCAGATCCGGCGTGCACTGGATTCGGCGATCCTGCAAACCCAAGACCTTACCCAAGACTTCGACCAGGCGGGTCTTGGCGAGGCCGGGCACGCCGACGAGAAGTATGTGCCCGCCGGATAAGAGGGTGATGAGGGCGTCGTCGACGACCTCCTGCTGGCCGAATATGACCTGGCCAACGCTGGCACGGACATCGGCCAGACGCCGCCCGAGACTCTCGATTTCGTTCAGGAGGCTGTCAAAGGAATGGTTGTCGTCGGTGCGTTGATCCTCGACAGTCATTTCGTCAATGCTCAAAAGTCAGCTCCTCATGAAGTAGGGCGCGCCATGCCAGAATCACGTCGGCCTGAAACGCTTGCGGAACGCCTGACCCAGCCGGGAGTCGGTTCACGCCGGGTTCCCATCGATCATGGGCATTACCACATACGTATCACACGCGACGGCGTTTGGCATTACAGAGGGACCCCGATCACCCGACAACCGTTGGTCAGGCTATTTGCGTCGGTTCTGGTTCAAGACTCATATGGGCAATACTGGCTGCAAACTCCGGTCGAAAAAGGGCGGATCGATGTCGATGACGCACCTTTTACCGCTATTGCCATGGAGGTCGATGGCAAAGACCGGGCTCGGACGATCACGTTCCGGACCAATGTCGGCGATGTGGTGCGGTTGGATGCCGATCATCCGTTGCGCATCGGCGCGCCGGCGGACAGAGGCGGTCCGATGCCTTACGTCACCGTGCGCGACCGACTCGAGGCCCTGCTCGTTCGGCCCGTCTACTATGACCTTGTCGCCCTTGGCGAGAATGGCGACGTCGCCCTTGGCGAGAATGGCGACGGCAAGGATCATACCGCCTTCGGTGTGTGGAGTGGGGGCGTGTTCTTTGCTCTCGGCGACTGGGTGGATGCCGGATGACGCGTGAAGAGGTGGCGGTGCGGTTGGCGTCCAACCGCGGCACGGAGGTCGTGCCTGGCCGGGGCGACCATGACCTCAACCCCGGCATGGGCGTTGCACGGACATTGGTGCCGGCGGCCGTGCTGGTGCCCATTGTCGAACGTTCGGCCGGCTTGACGGTCCTGCTAACGCAGCGGACCGGCCATCTGCGCGATCATGCCGGGCAGATCAGCTTCCCAGGCGGCCGGGTCGAGCCGGCGGACACCAGTCATGAGGCGACGGCCTTGCGTGAAGCGGAGGAGGAGGTTGGGCTTGTCCCGGAACGGGTCGAACTGCTTGGTCGACTCGATACGTACCGGACGCGGACCGGGTTCGAAATCACGCCCGTCGTCGGGCTGATCGAACCGGATTTCCCGATGCAGCTGGACACCTTCGAGGTGGAGGAGGCGTTCGAGGTGCCGTTGTCCTTTGTCCTGGATCCCGACAATCACGAACGGCACAGCCGGGAGTTCGCCGGCCGACAGCGGCATTTCTTCGTGTTGCCCTACGAGGAGCGCTACATCTGGGGGGCGACGGCCGGCATGCTTGTCAATCTCTACGATGTGCTGACGGCCGCTTGACCAGATTTCTACTCAACTTCGTGCTGCCGTTGGCATTGCCGTTTGTCGTCTATATCGGCTGGCGGCTGATAACCCGCGGGCGGCCCGGTTTGGCGAACGTAAGCGGCGGACCCTGGTTCTGGCTGATTGGCGCCGGGCTGGTGCTGACCATCGCCGGTCTGATCACGTTGGCCGTGTTCCCCTACGTCTAGAGCCGCGCTTTCCGCGCCGACGGATGGCCGGTATATGAGCGGGATGCAACAGGCGGAACGCCTTGGGCCGCAGGACTGGATGGAGGCGGCGAGCACGGGCAGCGTGATCGGTGCGCTAACGGGAGATGGCGCGCGGGCCATGTTTGTCGGGGGGTGCGTGCGCGACGCGATCCTCGGCCGGCCGGTCAAGGACATCGATATTGCGACTGAACTGCCGCCCGAGGCGGTCATGCGGACGCTGGAAGCACATGGAGTCCACGCGGTGCCAACCGGGCTCGCCCACGGCACGGTGACGGCGGTCGTGCCCCAAGCGAAGTGGGACCATTTCGAGATCACGACCCTACGCGTCGATGTCGAGACCTATGGCCGACATGCGCGGGTCGCGTTCACGGACGATTGGGCGGCCGACGCCCGGCGGCGCGATTTCACGCTTAACGCCATTTTTTGCGATGCAACGGGACGGGTGTTCGATCCGGTCGGCGGGCTGAGCGATCTGCGGGCCGGCCGGGTTCGGTTCGTCGGGGTCCCGGCCGATCGCATTCGCGAGGATGTCCTGCGCATTCTGCGGTTCTTTCGTCTCTATGCGTTCTACGGCCAGGGCGAGCCGGACCCTGACGCCCTGCAAGCCTGCTCGGATCTTGCGCATCTTCTGCCGCAGCTATCCGGCGAGCGGGTCGCGGGCGAGATTCTGCGGTTGCTCTCGGCTGACGATCCGGCGGCGGTCCTCGCCCTGATGGAACGCCGCGGCGTACTCGCGCATATTCTGCCGGAAGCGACGATGATCGCGCGGTTGCGCGCGCTCGTCACATTCGAGGCGTCGCAAGGCGAAGTTTCGAGTATTCGCCGGCTCGCCGCTCTGCTGAAGACCGACGCCGCCGGGGTCGACGCTTTGGCGGACCGGCTGCGGCTGTCGAACCGCGAGCGGGCCCGGCTGCAGACGGCGACGAAGCAACACCATGTGCTGAGCGCGAATACACCAGGCAGCAAGCTCAAAGAGCTGCTCTATCGTCTCGGCGTCGAGGGTTATGTCGATGTCGTGCTGCTGGCTTGGGCGAGCACATTGAGCGACGGGCGCACGACGGCGTTGGATTGGGCGGCGGCGGTGTCGCTGCCCGAGCGGTGGCCGATACCGGGATTTCCGTTGCAGGGGCGGGACGCCTTGGCGTTCGGCATGACCACCAGTCCGGCGGTCGGCGACGTTCTTGCCGCCGCGGAAGCCTGGTGGATTCAGGCCGAATTCAAGCCCGACCGTGCCGCTTGTCTCGCCTGGCTCGAAAAAAAGATACGGGGGTCGGGTTCCTAGTCGGTCTTGACGAGCTCGCCGACGACCCGCAGCTCGATGTTCTCGTCCTCGAGGCGGAGGAAGCTGACGTCCATACCGTTGTCGGTCAGGGTGCGGTGGTAGATCTGCATCTCGGACCGGCCATCGCCGGTGATCCCTAGGGAATAGACCGATAGCGTGTCGCCGTCGACCGTCGCCCAGCGCATCGGTTCGCCTTCAAGGGGGTTCGGCAGCTCCGCCTTCTGGAACAGGCTGCCGCGCGGGGCGAGAATAAAGAGATTGGGGTTCTCCTCCGACGGCAGGAAGTTCTCTTCAATCTCGCGGCGGCGGACGTCCTGGCCGGTGCGCTGGCCTTGGTTACCGCGGACGACGGTGATCCACTTGAGCGTGAAGCCGTCGTCCTTGTACGCTGCCATCGTGACGTCCATGTCGCGCTGTTCCGTGCCGGAGTCGCCTTCGCGCTCGGCGACCCCGCTGCCGACGTAGGACCCAAAGAACTGATCGATGCCGTCCTGCGCCACGGCGACCGTGCTGCTCGCCAAGCCGGCGATAAAAACAAACAGCTGCAGGACGTGCTTCATCTGATCGTCTCCTTGCGGCATCGCGTCCTAGTTCGCGACTTTTACCAACTGTCCCCTGACGGTACGCACCGCCTCGCCGTCACGGATCCTTTTGAATTCAAGATCCATTCCGCCGACGCTCAGAGTGCGATTGTAGGATTGGACTTCGTATCCTCCGCCGTCGCGTATCACAAAGACGTTAACCGTAAGCGTATTATCCGAAATATAGGCCCAGTTGACCGGCTCGCCAGTAAGGGGATCGCCGCTGCCAGGCGCCTTGAACACGCCAGGCTCATCGGTGGGGGCGAAGCTAACGCGCGTTGTCTTGCGCCGGACGTCGGGGTTGTTGGGGTCGCCGCCGGCCCGGATCACGCTGGTCCATTCCACGAAGAAGCCATTTGCCTCCGGGCCGATCGTCACGTCGAGGTCGCGGACGGTGACGCCGAAATAGAGACTGTCCGCATCCTCGGCGATGCCGGATCCGTTGAAGGAGCCGAAGAACGCGGGGACGCGCAGGTCTTGTGCGGCCGCAATGGTCGGCAAAAGGAACAGATAGACGGCCAGGCTGGCGGTTCGAAACCGACGCGGCATGCCGGGGATCTCCTCGTTGTTTGGTTCGCGCTGTCCGCGGCTACGGCCATTTGGCCATGGGTGGCATGGACATGAGAATAGCCTCAACGTTACCGCCGGTCTTTAGACCGAATTGGGTGCCCCGGTCGTACAACAGGTTGAACTCTACATATCGGCCGCGGCGGGCAAGCTGGTGTTCGCGCTGCGCCTCGGTCCATGGCTCGTTCATGCTGCGCCGGACGATTTTCGGGTAAACCTCCAGGAAGGCGCGGCCGACATCCTGGGTGAATGAGAAGTCGGCCTCCCAATCGCCAGTATTGAGATTGTCATAGAAGATGCCGCCGACACCCCGAGCCTCGCCGCGGTGCGGGAGGAAAAAGTAACGGTCGCACCAGGCCTTGAAGCGCTCGTAGTAGTCGGGGTCATGTTGGTCGCAGGCCTGGCGGAAGGCGGCGTGAAACGTCCGGGTGTCGTCATCGTTCGGGTACATCGGCGTCAGGTCGGCGCCGCCGCCGAACCAGGATTCCGTGGTCACGATATGCCGGGTGTTCATGTGCACCGCCGGCACCAATGGCGAGCACATGTGCGCGACGAGGGACACGCCGCTGGCCCAAAAGCGGCCGTCGGCTGTGGCGCCGGGGATGCGCTGCCGAAACTCTTCCGAAAAAGTGCCGGAGACGGTCGAGATATTGACGCCGACCTTCTCGAACACACGGCCGCGCATAATCGACATGACGCCGCCGCCGCCGTCTTCCGAATCCTCGGTTTGGCGCTGCCAGGACTTGCGCTCGAACCGTCCGGGCGGTCGGTCGGTGAGGGTCCCGGTTAGGCTATTCTCGAGATCCTCGAAGGCCGCGCAAATCTGATCACGTAGCTGCTCGAACCACGCGGCGGCCCGCTGCTGGCCAGTGTCGGTATCGGGTCGGGTCATGTCTGCTCCTGGATCTGAGAAAAGCCGCCGGTCTGACGCAAGGCCTCGGCCAGCACGATGGCGGCGGCCGCGACCACGTTCAGCGATCTTGTTCCGGGGGCAAGCGGTACGCGCACTGAGGTATCGCAACGCTCCCAGACCTCGTCCGGCGCCCCGGACGACTCTTGGCCGAGCAGCAAGGTATCGTCGTCCCGGTAAGCCAGGTCGGTGTGGGATACGCGGCCCCTGGTCGACAGTAGAATCAGACGACCGGCAGCTTCACGGTCGTCGTGGTCGGCGAGAAATGCGGACCAAGACTGGTGCCGGCGCCACTCGACGTGGTTGATGTAATCCATGGCGGTCCGGCGTAGCCGCTGATCCGTCAAGACGAAGCCGCTGGGCTCGATGATATCGACGGAGGTCTCCAGACAAGCCCCGAGGCGAAGCAGCGCGCCGGTGTTTTGGGGGATATCGGGCTGATACAGCGCGAGACGCATGCGGAAGACCGAGTACGTTGGGCTGCCCTTTGCAGCGTGGGATTTTTCGACTATACGGACGCCGGATGATCGCTAGGGGGTCGCGGTCGTGCGGCGCGGGGTCGCATTGTCCCGCAAGGGCTCGTTCACCCAAATTCCTTGTGATTACGACCCAGGGCCAAACAAGGGGTTGTTATGACAGATCAAGCGCATGGAGAACACGGCGAAAGCCGCCGTGATTTTCTGATGCTATCGGCGGCCGCGTTCACCGCCGTTGGCGCGGCGGCGGCGGTGTGGCCGTTCATTAGCGCCATGAACCCCTCGCAGGACGTGCTGGCGCTTTCGTCGACGGAAGTGGATTTGTCGGCCATCGAAGTCGGTCAGCGGGTTACGGTGAAGTGGCGCGGGTCGCCGGTGTTCATAGATCACCGCACGCCGGAACAGATCGCCGACGCGGAAACCACACCGCTCGAAGATTTGCCGGACCCGGAACCCGATTCGGTACGCGTGCAGAAGCCCGAGTGGCTGATTGTGGTCGGCGTTTGCACGCATCTGGGGTGCATCCCGGTCGGCCAGAAGCCGGGCGAGAAGATCGGCGATTTCGGCGGCTGGTTCTGCCCGTGCCATGGGTCGATGTACGACACGTCCGGTCGGATCCGCAGCGGCCCGGCGCCGACAAACTTGCCGGTCCCGGAGTATACGTTCCTGGACGACACCACCGTCCGTATCGGTTAAGCGAGGCACGCCATGAGTGTTGGGTCATCCTCAGCGGGGTCGGGCGGCGGATTCGTCCAATGGGTGGACAGCCGGCTGCCGGTTTTCTCCTACCTGCAGAAGGAATACGGCGAGTACCCGGCGCCGCGGAACTTTAACTATTGGTGGAACTTCGGCGCCCTGGCGACCTTCATCCTGGTGACGATGATCGTCACCGGATTGTTTCTAGCCATGCAATACACCGCCAACACCGAACTGGCGTTCGATTCCGTGCAGCGAATCATGCGCGACGTGAATTTCGGCTGGCTGATTCGGCTGCTGCACCAAAACGGCGCGTCGTTTTTCTTCCTCGTCATCTTTATTCATATGGCCCGCGGCCTCTACTACGGTTCCTACAAAGCACCGCGTGAGCTGTTGTGGATGCTGGGTGTTGTCATCTTCCTCTTGATGATGGCGACAGCCTTCATGGGCTATGTCCTGCCGTGGGGTCAGCTGAGCTTCTGGGGTGCGACGGTCATCACCAACCTGTTCTCGGCAATTCCGCTGGTGGGCGATGCCGTCGTGACATGGCTGTGGGGCGGCTTCACGGTCGACAACCCGACGCTCAACCGTTTTTACGCGCTGCACTTCCTGCTGCCGTTCCTGATTGTCGGCGTGGTCATTTTGCATGTGATCGCCTTGCACGTGACGGGCTCGAACAACCCGCTCGGCATCGATCCGAAGGGGCCGCAGGACACGATACCTTTCCATCCGTACTACACGATGAAGGACACCTTCGGACTTTGCGTGTTCCTACTGATTTACGCGGCCTTCGTGTTCTTCGCCCCGAACTGGTTCGGTGAGCCGGAGAACTTCGTACCCGCCGATCCACTCGTGACACCGCTTGAAATCGTGCCGGAATGGTACTTCCTGCCGTATTTCGCGATCTTGCGGTCGGTCCCCGACATTCTGTTCATCGAAGCGAAGCTGGCCGGCGTTCTGGCGATGTTCGGCTCGATCTTCATTCTGTTCATCGTGCCTTGGCTCGATACGTCGAAGGTGCGGAGTT
>CAJICA010000357.1_pt1 | contig 13716 bp, 15 predicted proteins | sample 9199501 | NCBI WGS metagenome assembly CAJICA01 (sample SAMEA7708319, study PRJEB35096) | sediment metagenome | biome: marine neritic benthic zone biome [ENVO:01000025]; feature: sediment [ENVO:00002007]; material: shallow marine sediment [ENVO:03000034] sea grass bed [ENVO_01000059] ... | reverse complement strand
GCCCTGAGATACTCGATCCGGCCCTGATGCGCGCCGGGCGCTTCGACCGGCAGATCCTCGTGGACCGTCCCGACAAGTTGGGCCGTCGGCGCATCTTGCAGGTTCATCTGCAGAGAATCCGGGCCGCGAAAGATCTCAATGTCGACGACATTGCGGCCATGACCGCCGGTTTCAGCGGGGCCGACCTGGCGAATGTCGTGAACGAGGCGGCGCTACTGGCGACCCGGCGCAACGCGACGGAGGTCGCCATGGACGACGTAACCCGGGCGATCGAGCGGATCGTTGCCGGGTTGGAGAAGAAAAACAAACTGATCAATCCGCATGAGCGGCGCGTCATCGCGTTTCACGAGACGGGGCACGCGCTCGTCGCACTGGCGTTGCCGGGAACGGATCCGGTTCACAAGGTTTCGATCATTCCGCGGGGTGTGGGCGCGCTCGGCTATACGATTCAGCGACCGACCGAGGACCGCTATCTCATGCGGCGGTGGGAACTCGAGAACAAGATGGCCGTGTTGCTTGGCGGGCGTGCGGCGGAGATGCTCGAGTTCGGAGAGCTGTCAACGGGGGCTGCCGACGATTTGAACCGGGCGACGGATATCGCCCGCAATATGGTGATGCGATACGGCATGGACGATACGCTGGGGCAGGTCATCTATGTCGAGGAAACAAGCCAATTCTTGGACCGGGGCGGGATCCCGTTCATCCCGGCGTCCCAACTCTACAGCCAGGAAACCGCCCGTGAGATCGACTGCGCCGTGCGGGCGTTGGTCGATCGAGCGTACCATGCCGCGCTGGAGGTTCTGGAGGGCCATCGGGACGAGCTTCAAGCGACAGCGGAACGACTCTTGGTGGAGGAAACGCTGAGCGCCGATGCGTTGCCGGCAATCAAGCCGACAACCAGCGATCGAGCCGAGGCCCGAAAACCGATGGCTATGGAAATGCTGTAAGGGAAGTAAGAAAGAGAAGGGCCGACCATCGCCGACCCTTCAGCTTACACTAGGCCACGGAACAGGGGGGAGCAGGCGGCCTAGTGCTTGATTTCGATCTTCTTCGTCTCGTGCCGTGCCTCTGCGGGTTTCGGCAAGATGAGCTTCAACACGCCGTCCTCGAATTTCGCGTCGACCGCTTCCGGATCGACATCGTACGGCATCGGGATTGTCCGCATGAACGAGCCGTAGCTACGTTCGACCATGCGGAACTCCTTGCCTTTCTCCTCCTTCTCGCCGTGTTTCTCACCTTTGATCGTAAGCAGTCCATCGGACAGACTGACGTCGATCTCCTTCTCGCTCACGCCGGGCAATTCGGCCGTCACCTGGATATCGTTGTCGGTTTCAGCTACGTCGACACGCGGTTCTTTGAGGTCGCCCCAACCGGGCATCCGAAAGCCCCGGCCGAAGTCGTCAAAGACCCGATCGATCTCGTGCTGCAGCGACATAAACGGCTCGAATCCTTTCCGCGTTACGTCACGACTGCTCCAGAGCGTCGGAAACAACGACCGTCCTCTCATTTCCGTGCCTCCTTTCTCTGAGCTGTTGAACACGATTTACGGATAGCCGATCTCTACCGGCACCGCGTTGATCTGCAGCAAATCCATAGGTTAACGGCCGTTCTGCGCTTGATCGGCGTCAATGCTGGGGGCGACGTGGGCGCGTATTGAAAAGGACAGTCACCAATGCGGGGGCGAAGATGTACGACCGATCATGTCTGACGTCGCGGCTCGCGATCGTCGGGACAGCTGTCTTGCTGCTGGCGGGATGTGCGAGTAGCGAGCAGATTCAATCGCTTGAGTCGCAGGTGGAGACCCTACAAGGCGCGGTTGTGACGGCGCAGAGTGCGGCCGATCAGGCCGCGGCAAGCGCGGCTGAGGCGGCCGCAAGCGCGGAAGCAGCTGCCGAACAAGCAGCGGCGGCAGCCGAGCGCGCCGACCGGATCTTCCAGGCGTCGCAGCGCAAGTAGGCTAGAACGCCAAGAGGGCGCAGGCCGGTTCGCGGCTTGGGTCGAAACTGGCGCCGAACTTGGACCGTCGGCTGAAGATGACGGTGCCCGGGTGAAAGGGCGCTAGCGCCGCATTTGGATTTTCCATGGTCGACGCGTCCAGTTCGATGATGTCCGCGGTTGCGTGATGCCGCGCCACCCACGTGGCTACCGCCCCGCTGCGTGCGGCGGTTTGGCCCGGTGGGATCAATACTTTCAGCCGGCTGCCGAAGGCTCGCGACCAGTGAAGACCGGCGGCGAGGAGCCGGTCCTCACCGTTGTCGATGACGATGGTCGGATGGCGGTGCGGTTGAGTGCCGCGCCTAAGCCGCAGCACGGCGCAAGGGGCGTGTTCGACGAAATCGGACGTCGCGGCGTCCGTCTTCCCGTCGTTGAGCGTGACAAGGTCACTTTCCGTCGTCCGGGCGGACAGCTGATCGGCTAGGACCCCGGGCGCGATCTCGAAACGGGCCTCAACCTCCCAGTGCGCCGAGAGGTCTTCCAATGCTCGGCGGAGGGCCGCGGCACGGGCCCGCATCGCACGGCGCATGATCGCCGCGTCAAGGAAGGCCTCGCCAATGCCGTGTGCCGGGATCGCGCGGGTCATCGGTAATGCTGCCATCTCCAGCAAATCCGACTCCTCAACGAACAGGCCGAGTAGTTCGGCGCGGAGCGCTGCCGCTAGCGGTACGATCGATTCCAGAGTCCGCGTGCCATCACTGCTCGCATCCAGAGCAATGATGATCCGTCGGGGTGTGTTGTCCGGCGGCTCAGCGTTCATCGGCGGCAGTTTGGCGCGCGCCGAAGGCGCGGCGCTGTTCGGCAAGTTCACGCAGGCGTTGATCGACGCGGTGGTTCACGCTTCCCTCCGGAAACCGGCCATCGGCATTTCGGTCGCCCGCCTCGATGGTCGTCAGGACGGCTATACCTTCGTCGATCGTGCGGATCGGGTAGATCTGGAACCGACCCGCCTCAACCGCTTCGACAACGCGGTGGTGCAACATCAGGTGGCGGACATTGGCCGCGGGGATAAGGACGCCCTGGCGTCCGGTGAGGCCGCGGCCGCGGCAGACATCGAAGAACCCCTCGATCTTTTCGTTGGCACCGCCAATCGCCTGGACCTCGCCGCGCTGATTGACCGAGCCGGTGACAGCCAGGGACTGGTTGATAGGGATTCCGGCGATCGCCGACAGCAATGCGTACAGTTCTGCCGACGATGCGCTATCGCCCTCGACACCGCCGTATGACTGTTCGAAGACGATAGACGCGGCCAATGACAGCGGTGTGTCGACCGCGTAATGGCTGGTGAGATATCCGCTGAGAATAAGCACACCTTTGGAATGCAACGGGCCGCCCAATTCGACTTCACGTTCGATATCGATGACTTGGCCGCGCCCCAGTCTGACACGTGCCGTTATCCGGCTGGGTCGGCCGAATGCGTAGCCGCCAAGCTGAAGAACGGACAATCCATTGACCTGACCAACGGTCTCGCCGTCCGTCGCGATCATGACTGTTTCTTTTAGGATTTGCTCCAGCATCCGGTCGCGAATGCGCTCGCGGCGATGGTCATGGGCGGCAAGGGCGGCGTCGAGCGCGGCACGGTCGATGACGGTGCGGTTGTCGGTGCTGGCCAAGTGGTTTGCTTCCCGCAGGATGTCGGCCAGCCCCTCGATCTCGGTCGAGAGCTTGGTGTTGTCGCCGGCCCGTCGGGCAGCGTATTCGAGAGCGCGAGCAACGCCGCTGCGGTCGAGCGGTCTTAGGTCCTCGCGCCGGGCGACCGTGGCGATCAGCCGCGCGTAGCGCCGTTGATTGTCGTCGGACCGTTCGACGTCATCCTCGAAGTCGGCCGATACCTTGAACAGGCGCGGAAACTCCGGGTCTAGTTCTGCCAACAGGTAGTAAATCCGGCGATCGCCGATCAGCGCGACCTTAACGTTTAGCGGAATTGGGTCGGGCTCCAATGTCGTTGTACTGAGAATGCCCAGTGCCTGGGCAAGCGGCTCGATGCGGATGTGCCCCGCCAACAAGGCACGCTTGAGCGCCTCATAGGCAAGCGGGCGCGTCAGGAGTTTGCGGGCGTCGACAATCAGATAACCGTCGTTGGCACGGTGCAGGGCGCCGGCGCGGATCATGTGAAGGTCGGTCGACAGGGTCCCCATTTCTGCGCGATGGTCGATGCGGCCGACCAAGCGCTCGTAGGTCGGGTCATCTTCGTAGACGACCGGCGCGGTCGGCGTGTCGCCGTGGGGCACAATCAGGTTAACGCGATACCGGCGTAGCAGCAGGTGTCCGTTATCGGCATCTGGCGCGGGTCTGGCCGCCGCAGCTGCTTCGGTCGTGGCGATGAGCTGTTCGGCATTGTCGATAACATCCGCCTGTACCTCGTCCAGAAAACCGACGACGGCGGGGACGTCGGAATACTTGTCGCGCACCTCATCGATTAGGTGACTAACAGCGAAGGTTGCCGTCTCGCGGGTGAGCTCACGCACTTCTTCACGTGCCTGCTTCACCCATTGCGGTGTCTTTTGCAGTGCCGCGCGCAGTTTCTCTTCGAGGGACTCGATGACTTGCTTAACGCGCTCTTGCTCTTCTCGCGGATAGCGACCGAAGACCTCTGGCGAGATGACCTTGCCATCCTTGAGTGGGCTGAACGCGAAGCCGATCGGCGTCCGAAGGATGGCAATACCTGCCTGGCTGGCCTCCTTCTCGACATCGGTGACGGGGGTCTCGCGCTTTTCGCGAAACTCCTCCTCTATCACCTGCTGTCTGGTGCGGAACTCCTCGCTTTCGAAAGCCGACCGCAGGGCAGCGCGCACATCGTCGACGAAACGCTCCATGTCCGCCTGAAACGGGCTCCCCCTGCCGGGCGGCAGGGAGATCGCCCGGGGGCGCCGGGCATCCTTGAAGTTACTGACGTAGCACCAGTCGAGTTGCTCGTGCTTCGCACTGGCCGCCTCGCGAAAGAGATTGGCCACCAATGTGTGCTTGCCGAGGCCTTCCGGCCCTAGGGCAAAGACGTTGTAGCCGCGATGCTGCATGCCGACGGCAAAGCGGAGCGCTTGGATGGCACGCTCCTGCCCGATGATCTCCTTCAATTCGGGCAGGTCTTCGGTGGTCTGGAAGTCCAAGCCAGCGTCGGCGCAGCGCCAACAGAGTGCTTCCGGCGGAAGGGGCTCGACGGCCATCACAGCCCTACCCTGTCAGGCCCATCGCGTCAGTGCAATGCGGGCCGCTTAAGGAACATGTTGCGGTCGATGGAGCGAATTCTGACCCGGAGACTGCTGCCGTCGCGGTTAAGGATCAAAGGCACTTCGACCCCCGCCGGGCCAAGCGCCCATATCTGCCGGAAGGCGTCGGCGAGATTGGCCGGCCGGTTCTCGCCGACGCGCTCGATGATATCGCCGACACGAATGTCGGCTTGGTAAGCCGGGCCATTGCGCGCGAGTCCGGCGATCATGACGTCGTCCTCGTGGTCGACGGCGTAGACACCGAGCCACGGACGCGGTGACCCTGGTGCATGGCCCTCGGCTACCAACGAATCCAGGATCGGATAGAGCAGATCGATCGGCACAATCATATTGCCGCCGACAACCTCGTCACCGACGCTTAACTCTTCCAGATAGAGGGACCCAACACCCTGCAGCTTGCCGTCAGCGCCGATCATCGCGGTGCCGCCCCAATTCGGATGAGCGGGTGCCGTGAAGATCGCTTCGTCCAATACGTATTCCCAATAACCGGCGAACTCCCGCTTCGCGAGTATCCGGGCCTTTGTCGAATGACCGAGGCCGCCATGGCCGGCGACGACGATAGCGCTGCCTTCCGGTGAGGCCTCCGCATGGCCGGTCTCGATCGCACTAACGCCCAGTTCGCCGTGTGCTTGCACAAGGCCCAGGCCCGTGGCCTGGTCATAAGCGACGATGTGGGCCGACGCGACGGTGCCGGCGTTTGTTTGGAGCCAGACGCTCGTGGCCTCCGTGATCAGGTAACCAATCGTCAGCACCAACCCATCGTCACGAATCAAGATTCCGTTGCCATGGCGCTCGGTGCCGAGGATCGAGGCTGTGAAGGCGTCGTCGGGAATGTCGGCACGTAGTGACACCACAGCTTCCGCGGCACGGGCGAGGTCGAAAGCGAACTCGTCAGGGCTGGGTTGCGCGTGGATCGGAATGCTCCAGTTGTCGTCGTCCGTCACGCCGTCGTTCCGTTCATCTCCGCAAAATACAGTCCCAGGTTGGAGCAGTTCAACGGATATTGATCAAATCCGTCGTTCGGCCACTCGCGCCGACGTGTCGTCCTCGAGTGACAACGGTCACACGACGCCGGTCGGATCGAGCCCATCTATTGAATGGTTGGTCAAGACGTGACCATTGAGCCCCTCACCGGGGCCGAATGTGAAAGGAGGTACGCAATGCGTAGCGTATTTCGCAGATTGATCAGAGGTCCGACGGGTCGCCGGTCGATACTTTCCGCTCTCGCGCTTGCGACGTTTCTTGGCGCGGCTTCCATCTCACCTTCGCCAGCCGTGTCACAGACCCTGATCCCTCATGAGAGGATCGTGGCGTTGCTAGAGGCGCAATATGGCGAGGCACCGGTCGCACGTGGCCTCGTCGAGAACGGCTGGTTGTTAGAGGTCTTCGCGTCGAAGAGCGGCGAGACCTGGACGGTTGTTCTCACGACGCCGCAGGGAATGAGCCGGATTGGCTCGGCCGGTGTCGCATGGACGGAACTGGCACCCCAGCACCGACAGGTCGCTCAGGCCGGTCACGGCGAATAAGTGGAGTGGTGTGCTTCATCTGGCACAGTGTATGTGCCGGCGCGCCAGCCAGCGCCTTCCCATCAGTCAGAAAGACCAAGAAATAGGTATACTAATATCTATGCGTGATTCTTTTTGGAGTAAGACCAGTTCTTTGTATGGATGTCGAAAGGGTTACGCATTTCGTTCGTTTCGTTATGCTTCGGCGGCCGTTCGCGCGGAAACAATCTGAAATAAATTGTGGCTGGCTGCTTCCTTGGGGAAGCAATTATACCTTGCGGCCAACAGTCGGGCCGCTCGTTTTTCATCGGTGCGCAGGCATTATTTTGAGCAATGTCCCTAATGAGTACTCCTTTGTTCCGACCACGCAGACGTCCGAATCGATCGAACTCGACGAGCACGGGCCCTCGACTGGCCGTCTGCTATTGATGTTGGGTGTTGGCGGCAGCGTTTTCTGGGCCGCTCTCGCGTTCCTGGCCGTCCGGATTTTGAGCTAGCCGGTTCCGGTCGGCGCGTACCGGCCGCCAATCCACGTGCCGATCACTCTCAGGGAGTCGTTCAACGCGACCAAATCGGCGCGATATCCGGGCGCGATCCGGCCGAGTGTTTGGTCGAGACCCAATACGGCGGCCGGATAGGCTGACGCCATACGTAGGGCTTCAGCTATGGGGATACCTAGCCGCTCGATGGCGTTGCGGACCGCGGCGGCCATGTCGAGGCATGATCCGGCCAGGGTACCATCCGGCAGAGTGAGCCGAGTGCCATGGCGGGTGACGGTCTTGCCATCGAGTTCGAAGCTGTCCTCTACCGAGCCGACAGGTGGCATGGCGTCGGTCACCAGGAACACACGACCGGGCTTTTGGGCGACCGCCATTCTCAGGTTGGTCGGGTGGACGTGGTGTTCATCGGCGATGACGCCGGACCAACAATCGTTCGGTGCCAGTGCCGCGCCAACCACACCGGGCTCACGAGCGGTTATCTGGGACATGGCGTTGAAAAGGTGGGTGAAGCCCCGAAGCCCCAGCTTGATTGCTTCCGAGACCTGTGCCGATGTGGCGTTCGTGTGACCGGCGAAAACGATCACGCCAGCTTCATCCAGTGCCCTCAGATCGGCGGCGGCGACTATTTCGGGCGCCAGGGTCAGGAGCGTCTTGCCTTGCCGATGTTCCGTTAGGAGTTCCATATCCCGCCGGTCCGGCCGACGCAGGAATCTCGTGTCGTGGGCGCCTTTGCGATCTGGATTGAGAAACGGACCCTCCAGATGGATACCGAGGGCTCCGGGTTGCTGCTCGGCGATCGCGGCTTGAACCGCATCGATAGCCGTCGCCATTGTAGCGCGATCCGCACTTATCAGAGTCGGTAGGAAACCGGTCGTTCCGAACCGTCGATGGGCTTTGGCAATTCTTGCGATTGTTGCCGGGCTGGGGGCGTCGTTGAAGAGAACGCCGCCGCCGCCGTTGACCTGCAGATCGACAAAGCCGGGTGCGAGCAAGGCACCGGCCAAATCTTGGGTGTCCGCGCCGCCCTTAGCGCCGGCGGAGACCTCGACGATTTGATCGTCCTCGATCACGACGGCTCGACCAGTGCTTACTTCCGTGCCGTCGAAAACGCGAGCATTTGTGAGGACGGTTGCCGACATTGTGGCGCTGCCTAGCAGCCGCCTTCGCAAAAAGAAAGACCCCGCCAGCGGACCGGCGGGGCTTCCTCGTGTGCCGCGATGGTTGCCGGAGATCTAACCCCGGCTGCGCTCGCGAAGGACCTCGTTCAGGGCGGAAACATTGTTGCCGTTGCGGCGGATGACGGATGCGAACTCGTCGCGATGAGTGTTGGCCATGGAAACGCCGGCGATGACTACATCCGTCACCTTGTAGACCTCGCCGTTCGTCGCGACGCGCCAATCGACGCGGAGAGGCGCGGTGGGGTTCGTCCAGATCATGGCCCTGACAATCGCCGCTTTCTCCGGACCGTTCGTCGGAACGTCACGCGCATCGATGATCTCGATTTTCTGGCCGCTGTACTCGCCGAGGCGGTTTGCCCAGCTGGTGACGATCGAGTCAGCGAACAGCCCCAAATATTCGGACCGCTCTTCCGGCGAGGCGCGTCGCCAATGGCGACCCAACGCGAACCTGGCAATCCCGTCGACGGCGAAACCGTCCTGGAACAGCGCCCGGAATTCCGCGCGGCGTTGCTGCGGCGTCATGGCCTCCGTCGTCAGGGTGGCGACAGCTTGCTCCGCAAGATCCTCGACGAATTTGTGGGCGCCGTCGATGTGAGTTTGCGCGCGCGCGGCTTGCGGGCTCGACCCAATCGCGATGGCGAGTAGCAGAACGGGAAGGATACGCTGAACAAGCATTTTCAACACCTATGTAATGCTGGCACAACTGCGGCCGGACGGTACGTCTGGGCGAATAACCTGTATGAGGAAGTGTGGCACAGACTTGTTTTTCATCTGCTAATTATCGGCGCGATTGGCCGCAATACAGTGTCGAAGGCCGCGCAAATATCGGTACAAGTTGAGATAATTCGTAGGTGAATTCCAGGGAACGGACTGAATGACGACAGGTACGGTGCAAATGTTGCACAATCCGAGATGCAGCAAGTCTCGGCAGACATTGGCGTTGCTGCAGGAGCGTGGGATCGAGCCCGAGGTCATCGCATATCTCGAGATTCCGCCGTCGGCCGCGCGGTTGAACGAGATCTTGCGGCTCCTCGATATGGAGCCACGTGAACTCATGCGGCGCAATGAGACGGTCTACAAGGATCTCAATCTCGATAATTCCGCGCTTGACCGGGAGGCGCTCATCAACGCGATGGTAGGAAACCCGATACTGATCGAGCGGCCGGTCGTCATTGCCGGCGGAAAGGCCGTTATAGGCAGGCCGCCGGAGCGCGTTCTGGATATTGTTTGAGGGAAAAAAGCGCGGTCGAGTTTGGCATACCTGGCACTTCGTCTCGGCCGCGTGCGACCCCGCAGGGTCGAACGTTTGTCCGGCGGCGCGGCCGATTCGGTCAACTTTGCGGACCTCACAAAACAGTCAGGGAGCGCGGCTGCCACCACGCTCCCCTTGAGCAACTGTATCCTGCATCAGGTTCCCGGAGCAGGCACGCGGACAACGGAACGGCTATGGGCAGCGCCTGTTCCGGTCCGTACTAGATCATATCGGCAGACGTGCTCCTGCTGACATCGGGGCAAAGCGCGAATCGCGGGGATACTTGACGCGCGGTTTCCCGAACTCAGTTTCTTTCTGAGATAGTCAATGGGAGCGCCGATCATGAGCAAACCGGTATGTGTCGTCATTGGCGCGGGACCCGGCAACGGGGCCGCATTCGGCCGCCGCTTTGTCGATGCTGGCTACAGCGTGGCGTTGCTCGCGCGGCAGGCGGATAAGGTTGAAGCGATGGCCGGCGAGTTGGGCGGCGATGCGCGCGGCTACTCGTATGACGCCACCGACCCGGACGCGGCGCCGGGCGTCTTCGATCGGATTGTGAGCGATCTCGGTCCCGTCAACACGCTGGTGTACAACGCCGGCAGCGGCAGCTTCAAATCCATCGACGACGCCACGATCGAGGATTTCGAGCTTGGCTGGCGCACAAACACACTCGGCTGTGTGATTGCCGCGAAGCAGGTGATCCCTGGGATGCGACAAGCCGGCGGCGGCAATATCGTCGTCATCGGGGCGACCGCGTCTGTGCGCGGCGGGGCACGGGCCGCGCCGTTCGCCTCGGCGAAGGCGGCACAGCGTAGTTTGGCGCAGTCCTTGGCGCGACAGCTCGGGCCGGAGGGCATTCACGTCGCTTACGTGATTATCGACGGTGTCATCAACCTTGAGCGGACGCGGGCGCGGATGCCGGACAAACCGGAGGACTTTTTTCTGAATCCGGACGATATCGCCGAGGCCGTGTACATGCTGTCACAACAAAAGCGATCGGCGTGGACGTTTGAGCTGGACGTGCGGCCATTCGGGGAACGCTGGTAGGCGTAAAGGCTTGCCGCCGACCGTCCCGTCCGGCCAAACTCAACCGGTTGGGCAACGAAAGGCGTGACATGGGCATTATCGTCTGGATCATATTTGGTTTGATTGCGGGTGCGATCGCCAAGTTCATCATGCCGGGAGACGATCCGGGTGGGATCATCGTCACGATTCTGATCGGCATCGCCGGCGCGATCCTCGGCGGATTGATCTCGACGTTGTTGGGATTCGGCTCGGTCAGCGGGTTTAACCTGTCCAGCCTGATTATCGCCGTCATCGGTGCTCTTGTGCTGCTGATCGGTTACCGCGTCATCAAGCGGCGCCGCGCATAAGCCGAGGTCGGACGATGCGACTCGGCAAGAGCCGTCAGGCGCTGGTCAGGGACGGCTATTGCCGCCTTCCCGGCGTGCTTGATGATGACATGCTGGCGCGGATGCGCGGGCTGGCGGCGGCGGGGCTGGCCGACGCTGGCGCTGAGCACCGCGAACGCAACCGCTCCCAGGGCAGCCTGGTGCTGATGGCGGAGTACCCGGCGTTCGCTGAACTGATCGCATACCCACGGGTGCGCGAGATTTTTGCCGGCCTTGGGTTCGGTGATCCGCGATTCAGCTCCGGCTACATCATCAGCAAGCCGCCTGGCGGGCCGCCGCTGTTCTGGCACCAGGACTGGTGGGCTTGGGACGACCCGCTATCCTACACCGATTTCGTCGCGCAAGTGTTCTTGTTCTACTACCTGACGGACACCTCGCGGGAGAACGGGTGCCTCCGTGTGGTTCCGGGCTCGCACCGGCGCCGCCATTTGCTGCATGATGCGCCAGCCGCTCACGACGAAGCCTTGGCGCGGGTGACCGATCCAAGCGATCCGATCTATCAGTCGGTGGCTGACGAAGTGGCTGTACCGGTGCGGGCCGGCGACCTGGTGATCGGAGACGCCCGCTTGCTGCACGGTGCTTACGCCAACAACGGTGCTCACGAACGGACGCTTTTGACGCTATGGTACCACCCCGATTTTGCGGCGCTCGCCGCGCCCCTGCGAGCGAGAATCTACAGCCTCTTCAAGCGCGAGGGCAATGACACCGATCCGGTGGCGGACGGGAAGCTTACGCCGGACCAATGGCCAGCTCCCGAGCGTCAACGGATTGCCGATCTCCTGCCTGTCTATGGCGGGGATGTGGCGCCGCAGCCTTGGAATAGGGCGCCGAATTGGCTGGCGGCGTCGGCGTAGGATCGACAATGGAGATGCGCCTGGCGCGGCGCGACGACGTGCCGGCGGTCGTAGCCTTGCTGGCCGACGATCAACTCGGGACACAGCGAGAGGCGCCGGCGGATCCCTTGCCCGAAGTCTATTGGCGCGCTTTCGAGGCTGTTGATGCCGACCCGAACAATGAGTTGGCGGTCCTGGAGAGCGGCGGCGGTATTGTTGGCTGCCTGCAGATCACGTACATCCCAGGTGTGAGTCGCCGGGGGAGCTGGCGCGCCCAGATTGAAGGGGTGCGGATAGGCAAAGCCGCGCGCGGGGAGGGGTTTGGTCGGCAGATGATAGCCTGGGCCATCGCGCGCGCCCGCGAACGCGGCTGTGCCCTGATGCAGTTGACCACTGACAAGCGGCGCGGTGAGGCGCACCGGTTCTACGAATCCCTGGGTTTCGTGGCGAGCCATGAAGGCATGAAGCTCGATCTTTCGAGAGACTGACCGCAACGATCGGGCCGGAGGCTGACGCGCAATGATCGCGCCGCCATACTTCGCTTCATTGCCGGAGCACGTTTCACGTCTTGGTGACGTTGATCTCTGGCGGCCCTATTTGTTCGAAGCACTGTCGCGCCACGATCTGACGACCGGCGGCGGCGAACCGGTGGCGGGTTTCAACGCGACCTATCCGACATTTGTCTGCGGCGACGTGATTGTAAAGCTGTTCGGCTATTCCCAGTCATGGCGGAGAGCTCATGCGGCCGAACGGGCGGCGCATCTTGTGGTTGGGAGAGATTCGGAGATCGCCGCACCTTGCCTTCTGGGTGATGGACAATTGTTCGACGACCAAGACGCTCCGTGGCCGTACCTGATCACCAGCCGGATGGCCGGCGTGCCGGTTTCGCGGGCCGGGCTCTCGCTTGAGCAACGGTCGACGGTTGCCGCGGAATTGGGGGAGGAGGTGCGGCGCGTACATGCGTTGGACCCGTCGGGTGCTGCCGCGCCGGACGATTGGCCGACCGCCGGTGTCGCCGCGGCCGCGATGCAGAGTTCGCTGCCGCCCCATCTTGCGGTGCAGGCGGAGGACTATGTTGCGGGGCTAGGGCCGTTCGAGAGCGTCCTTGTCCATGGGGATCTCTGTGCCAACCATGTGTTCGTCGAGAATGGTCGTCTCGTGGGCATGATCGACTGGGGTGACGCGATGGCAACCGATCGCCACTACGAATTGATCCAGGTTTATCGCGACATGTTCGGTTGCGATAAGAAACTGTTCCGGGTGTTTCTGGAGGCGAGTGGATGGCCGGCCGGCGAGGATTTCCCCCGTCGGGCGCTGGGCCAGGCGCTGCAGCGTCAGGCGATCGGCCTAGCACAGCATCACACGATGGACGTTTTCGAGCCGATTGCGGCGCGACACCCGTTGCGAGACATGCGTTCCCTTGATGAGCTTGCGACCACGTTGTTCGCAATCTAGGTGGCCGGCCGGTGGTTATTCTACGACCCTAACTTTCACATATGAGCCCGGCGCGTCTTCCAACAGCGGCAGACCACCGTCGCCTAGTGTGCGGGCCGGTACCTTGCCGCCGCCATGGCGCGCTAGCCAGCGCCCCCAATCCGGCCACCACGACCCGTCGTGACGGGTCGCGCTTCGTTGCCACGCCTTCGGGTCCTTCGGTTTCCGAGTGTTGGTCCAGTGGGCGTATTTGTGGGCCGCCGGCGGGTTAATAACGCCGGCGATGTGGCCGGAGGTCGATAGTACGAACCGAACAGGCCCGGAGTATATCTGGGTCGCCGCATAGGTCGATTTCCAAGGCGCAATGTGGTCCAGCTCGG
>CAJICA010000345.1_pt1 | contig 13989 bp, 9 predicted proteins | sample 9199501 | NCBI WGS metagenome assembly CAJICA01 (sample SAMEA7708319, study PRJEB35096) | sediment metagenome | biome: marine neritic benthic zone biome [ENVO:01000025]; feature: sediment [ENVO:00002007]; material: shallow marine sediment [ENVO:03000034] sea grass bed [ENVO_01000059] ... | reverse complement strand
CTCCTTTGCGATCTTGAGGACCTTGCGAACCTTTTCGAGCGGCATGGACAGCTTCGCGCCGAGCTCCTCGGGCGTCGGCTCGCGGCCGATCTCATGCAGCATCTGCCGCGAGGTGCGGACCAGCTTGTTGATGGTCTCGATCATGTGGACCGGGATGCGGATGGTCCGCGCCTGATCGGCGATCGATCTGGTGATGGCTTGTCGGATCCACCAGGTCGCATAGGTCGAGAACTTATAGCCGCGGCGATACTCGAACTTATCGACCGCCTTCATGAGGCCGATATTGCCTTCCTGGATGAGATCCAGGAACTGCAGGCCACGGTTCGTGTATTTCTTGGCGATCGAAATGACCAGGCGGAGGTTGGCCTCGACCATCTCTTTCTTGGCGGTCGCCGCCTCTCGCTCGCCCTGCTGCACGGTCTGGACGATCCGGCGGAATTCGCCGACCGGTAGGCCGACGCGCTCGGAAATGGTCAGGACTTCGTCGCGGATCTGCTTCACATCGTCGGGCCGCTTGGTGGAAAACTCGCTCCACCCCTTGCCTTTGAGCTTGCTGACGCGCTTGAGCCACCCAGGATCGAGCTCGTTGCCCATGTACTGCTCGAGAAAGTCTTCTCGCGACACGCCGCCCTCGAGCGCAAGCCTGAGGAGTCGCCCTTCAAAATTCGTCAAACGCTTGTTGAGGCCATAGAGCTCGTCGACGAGAGCCTCGATACGGTTGTTGTTCTGCTGCACCCGCTTCATGTATTCGACCAGCTCCTTATGGAGCTTGGCGTGCCGCTTTTCTTGGGCGGACGACAGCGGGTCGGCCTTCTTTTTCATCGTCTCGAGCCGCTGCTCCTGCAGCTTGCTCAATTTCCCATAGACCGATGCGATGCTGTCGAAGAGTTCGAGCGCCTCAGGCTTTAGCTTCGCCTCAAGTGCTGCCAGCGACAGGTTGGTCTCGTCGCCATCCTTCTCGTCCTCCCCGTCGGCATCATCGCCGTCGCCATCGCCGGCTTCTTCCTTGTCGTCGCCGGTTTTCGCCTTGGCGTCCGGGTCAGCTCCATTCGCCGAAGAGGCAGCGCTTGCCTCCTGCTGTTGTCCTTGCGTTGCCTCGCCTTCACTCGCGCCCGGCGCACCGGCGCCATTGGCGGCAGACGCAGCCTCCGGCCCACCGCCGTAAGTCGCATCGAGGTCGATGACATCGCGCAACAGAATGCGTTCATCCAGGAGCGCGTCGCGCCACGCCACGATGGCGCGAATGGTCAGGGGCGACTCGCAGATCGAGCCGATCATCTTCTCCCGGCCGGCTTCGATCCGCTTCGCTATCGCGATTTCGCCCTCGCGGGAGAGCAATTCGACCGAACCCATCTCCCGGAGGTACATGCGCACGGGATCGTCGGTGCGGCCGGCATCGTCGGACACGTTGCCGGTCGTCTGCTCGGCTTGTTCGGTCTCCTTCGCCTTTTCCTCGTTCTCCTCGGCTTCCTCGTCCTCGACGACGTTGATGCCCATCTCAGACAACTGAGCCAGCACATCCTCGATCTGTTCCGAGGAGACCCGATCGGCGGGCAGAGCCTTGTTTAGCTCCTCATAAGTGACGTAACCGCGTTCCCGCCCGCGGGCGATCACCTTCTTCACCGCCTGCATGGCAGCGTCCATCAGCGGGCCGTCCCCAGCCTCGTCCCGCTCTCTCGTCTCTTGGGTCTCTTCCTTGGTCGCCATATATTCGTCTCAACCCCTTGCGATCCCGCGGTCAGCCACCGCCGACCTCTTCCCGAACTATTCGCAGCAGGCGCGTGTCGTTCGAATCATTCCAAGCCTGAGCAAGGTCTTGCTCGGCGGCCACCCTATCCGCCCTGAGCTTCTCCTGGCTCCGCCAAACCAGTATGTCGTCCAGCGCCTTCGCTGCCTCTTCAGGTGCCCCACCGGGTGCGGCGAAAGACGCCTGACGGTATACCGTTGGACTCAAAACGGTCCTGAGCCCCTCCTCAAGACCGGTGGCTATCAGGTGGCGCTCCAGCGCCGCCGTGTCAAGCTCTTGGGTTAAAGCGAAAAACTCTCTAATTCGTTGAAGCATCCGGTTGTGCAGTGGCGTGCGCAGCTGGAGTTCGTTCAGATCCTCGGCCCGATGGTCGAGTAGCCACGGCTGGTTGATGAGAAGCGCCAAAAGTGCCGCCTCCTGACCGGCTTGAGCCGCGTCGACATCGCCCCGGGTAGGGAGCGTCGCAGCTGCCTCCTGACGGGTGCGGGGCGGCTGGCGGGTTCGGCGCCGGCCGCCTTGCGGTCCAGTCCTCGTATTCCGTATCCGCTGGCGGAATTCGGTTTGATACTGCCACCGTACCTGAGGGTCGGTTATGGCCTCGACCTTCTCCTGCAGCCGCTTTTCAAGAGCCGCGCGGCGCTCCGGTGTCTCGAGGTTCCGTCCGTGGGTCTCGGCCCGCCAAAGCAGATCAACCAAGGGCCGCGCATGGCCGACCATCGCCTCCACGGCCTGTGGGCCGCGTCGGCTAATCAGACTGTCCGGATCCTCGCCATCCGGCGGCGATACGAAGCGCAATGACTTGCCGGCCGAGAGGAGCGGCAAGGCACGCTCAGCGGCGCGTAACGCCGCGCGTTGGCCGGCCGAATCGCCATCGAAACATAGGACCGGCTCGTCTGCGTGCTTCCAAAGACGGGCCAATTGACGCTCGGTCACTGCCGTTCCCAGGGGTGCGACCGCATGGGAAAGGCCGCCTTGATGGAGGGCGATCACGTCGGTGTAGCCTTCGACCACCAACAACGTGCCCGCAGACCGGGCCGCCGCCTTCGCCCGCGCTTCGTTGTAGAGAACTTCTCCCTTATGGAACAATGGGTTGTCGGGCGAATTTAGATACTTCGGTTGGCGATCACCAAGCGCTCGGCCACCGAACCCGATAATGCGAGCCCGGGCGTCGGCGATCGGGATGATAATCCGGTCGAAGAAGTAGGCGCGCGGACGTCCGCCAGTCTCGGGTTGCTTCAGGAGTCCCACACCGATCAGGTCTGACTCGCTGGCCCCGGCGGCGGCCATGGCGGTTGCGAACAAGTCTCGACTGGCCGGCGCGTAGCCGATTTGAAAGGCCTCGATCGTTGGCCTGAGGAAGCCCCGTGTTGCCAGATACTCTCGCGCCGGCCGGCCGGCCGGGGTCTCCAGCTGCCCTTGATACCAGCGGCTGGCGTTTTCCAGGATCTGGAGGCTCTCAAGTCGACGGTCGTCCGCCGCACGTTGCTGAGGGGTGACTGACGGGAGCGCCATGCCGGCCTCTTCCGCCAGCCGGCGGGCCGCCTCCACGAAGCCGTCGCCCTCCGTTTGCATGACAAACGATACGATGTCGCCGTGCGCGCCACAGCCGAAGCAGTGGTAGAAGGCTTTCTCATCGTTGACCGTGAAGGACGGGGTCTTCTCGTTATGGAATGGGCAGAGGCCAGTGTACTCGTTCCCACGTCGGGTGAGCTTCACCCGGCGCCCGACAATTTCGGAAACTGGCAGGTTGGCCCTGAGGGCCTCTAGAAACTGCTGCGGCAGTGCCATCGGTCGGTCGTCCCGCGCCCGAAAACAGTGGTCTAAACCCGGGCCGCTTCAAACCCGGATGTGGAACAGAGTGGAAGCTGTGGACAAGCGCTCAGGATGCGCCCAACTGCGCTTTGGCCATGCCGCTCGCCTTGCCAAAATCCATCTGGCCAGCATAGCCCTTGCGAAGCGCCGACATGACGCGCCCAAGGTCCTTCAGGCTGGCCGCACCCGTCTCGGTAATCATTTGTTCGACAACTTCGCGAATCTCTTCCTCGCCGAGTTGTTTCGGCAGAAAATCCTGAATGATGCCGATTTCGGCGCGCTCGCGTTCGGCAAGCTCCAGCCGCCCGCCTTTCTCATATAATTCAATGCTTTCCTGGCGCTGCCTCACCATCGTTTGCAGCATGGCAAGGATGTCGTCGTTGCCGATCTCGTTGTCGCTTCCTTTTGTTCGCGCAGCTATGTCCCGATCCTTGAGAGCCGCCAGAATAAGCCGCAGCGTCGCAACTGCGATTTGATCGCGATCCTTCAACGCCGTTTTCAGGGCTGCCGAGATTTGTTCGCGTAGCATTCTCTTCCTCTGGGTGGCATCGCCCGGTCTGTTGGTGCCGTTGCGCTCTAACCCATAACCTACTGAGAGAAAAGGAGAATATTTCTCGTCGTGCCTTGACCCTGGCGACGGACTAACCTATCTACTCGGCGCCCTGATCGCAGTCAGCATAAGCTCCGGATGGATCACAGACAATGCGGGAACAGGACCCGGCCCTGAATCGGCCAGGCTGGGCCACCGCCGCCTTGGCGTTGGCCGATGGCACCGTTTTTTGGGGACGCGGCGTAGGCGCCACCGGCACGACTGTCGGTGAGGTCTGTTTCAATACATCGATGACCGGCTATCAGGAGATCCTCACCGATCCATCCTACGCCGGTCAGATCATCACCTTCACCTTTCCGCACATCGGCAATGTTGGCAGCAACGGGAACGATGTGGAGGCCGATGCACCGGCGGCGCGAGGTTGCGTTCTGCGCGACGAGATCACTGCGGAGAGCAACTGGCGGGCGGAGGGACACCTCGAAACTTGGCTGAGAGTGAACGGTCTGATCGGCATCAGCTGCGTCGACACACGGCGTCTGACCCGGCGGATCCGCGATCTCGGTGCGCCGCGTGGCGCCCTATGCCATGCCGACGCTTCCTCGACTATCGATGCAGCCGGTCTGCTAAGGCGCGCACGCGAGTGGCCAGGCCTAGAAGGCATGGACCTCGCCAAGGAAGTAACGCGGCGCGAAACGACAAGCTGGTCGCAGACGACTTGGACCGGAAATGACTATGGGCAACAGACCGCCGCAGGCCGCCACGTCGTTGCCGTCGACTATGGCGCGAAGCACAACATTCTGAGGAATCTGAGCGCTCTCGGCTGCCGAGTCACAGTGGTGCCCGCGGACGTAACCGCGCCCGATATTCTCCAGTACGAACCCGACGGTGTCTTCCTGTCGAACGGACCGGGCGATCCAGCGGCGACCGGCGTCTACGCCGTGCCGACGGTCCGCACGCTGATAGAGACGGGTGTGCCGATTTTTGGGATCTGCCTTGGTCATCAGATCCTCGCTCTAGCGTTGGGCGCGCAAACGGAGAAAATGCACCACGGCCATCGTGGTGCGAATCACCCGGTTAAAGACCTCCATACGGGAAAGGTTGAGATCACCAGCCAGAATCATGGCTTTGTCGTGAAAGCGGATAGTCTTCCGCGGGGTATCCGGCCGACCCACACCTCGTTGTTCGACGGCAGTCTGGAGGGCCTCACCGCCGAGGGGCAGGCGATCTTCTCGGTTCAGTACCATCCGGAGGCGTCGCCTGGCCCGCAGGACAGCCACTACCTGTTCCGCCGCTTCACCGACCTCATGGAATAAGCAACGTAAGTGCCTAAGAGAACTGACATATCGAGTGTCTTGATTGTCGGGGCCGGGCCGATTGTCATCGGTCAGGCCTGCGAATTCGACTACTCCGGCACGCAGGCCTGCAAGGCGTTGCGGGATGAGGGCTACCGGGTCGTTTTGATTAATTCGAACCCGGCGACGATCATGACCGATCCCGACATGGCGGACGCTACCTACGTGGAGCCAATCACGCCCGAGACCATCCGCCGGGTGATCGAGCGAGAAAAGCCTGATGCGCTACTGCCGACCATGGGCGGACAGACCGCACTCAATGCGGCGATGGCACTCGACCGTGACGGGACCTTGGCCGAGCTAGGTGTCGAGCTGATCGGGGCGCAGGCGGATGTTATCGACAAGGCCGAAGACCGCGAACTATTCCGACGGGCCATGGAACGAATCGGACTTGCTTCGCCGCGCGCCAGGCTCGTCCACGACCTCGACGAAGCCCGGGACGCACTGGCCGAGATCGGCCTGCCCACCATCATCCGGCCGAGCTTCACTCTCGGCGGATCGGGGGGTGGCATTGCGTACAATACGAACGAGTTCCAAGCGATCGTTGAAAGCGGGTTGGCGGCGTCGCCGGTCGGCAGCGTCCTGGTCGAGGAATCCGTCCTGGGTTGGAAGGAGTACGAAATGGAGGTGGTCCGCGACAGCGCGGACAACTGCATCATCATCTGCTCGATCGAGAACGTCGATCCAATGGGCGTCCATACCGGTGACAGCATCACCGTGGCGCCGGCACTCACTTTGACCGACAAGGAGTACCAGCAGCTTCGCAACGCCTCGATCGCCGTTCTGCGCGAAATCGGTGTGGACACCGGTGGGTCGAACGTTCAATTCGCGGTCAATCCCCGCGACGGGCGGGTTGTCATCATAGAAATGAACCCCCGCGTTTCCCGGTCCTCGGCGCTCGCCTCCAAGGCCACCGGATTTCCGATCGCCAAAGTCGCGGCTAAGCTGGCGGTCGGCTATACGCTCGATGAATTGGACAACGACATTACCGGTGTCACACCGGCAAGCTTCGAACCGACCATCGATTACGTGGTCACGAAGATCCCGCGGTTTACGTTCGAGAAGTTTCCGGGCGCCGATCCGGTCCTGAGCACATCGATGAAGTCCGTTGGCGAGGCCATGGCTATCGGCCGGACCTTTGCGGAAAGCCTGCAAAAAGCCCTGCGTTCTATGGAGACAGGGCTGACCGGACTCAACGATCTAAGTCCGACGAAGACGGATGGAATGGATGCGTCGGACGTGATCCGTGCGGCGCTCGGACGCCCGTCGCCCGAGCGAATTCTCACGATAGCCCGGGCCATGAGACACGGCTTCAAGATCGACGAGATCAATCGGATAACGTCCTACGATCCCTGGTTTCTTCGCCAGATCGCCGGATTGGTGGCGCTGGAAGATAACCTGAGAACAAACGGATTGCCGGACGACAAACCAGGTCTGCTGCGCTTGAAGAAGCTCGGCTTCAGCGATGCGCGGTTGGGCGAGCTAGCTGGGGTGCCGGCGGCCGACGTGGCCGCGAGGCGACTGGAATTGAACATCTATCCTGTCTTCAAACGCATCGATACCTGCTCGGCCGAGTTTCCGAGCCAGACGCCGTATCTTTACTCCACATATGAAGGCGACGAGTTGGCACCGCCGGAGTGCGAGGCCGAGCCGACGGACCGGGACAAGATCATCATTCTGGGCGGTGGCCCCAACCGGATCGGACAAGGGATCGAGTTTGACTACTGCTGCTGCCATGCGGCGTTTGCCCTGGACGAAGCCGGCTACGAAACCATCATGGTCAACTGCAATCCGGAGACGGTTTCGACCGACTACGATACGTCGGACCGCCTCTATTTCGAGCCGCTGACTGAAGAAGACGTCATCGCGATTTGCCGAGTCGAGCAGTCGCGCGGCGACCTCAAAGGCGTGATCGTACAGTTGGGCGGCCAAACGCCGTTGAAGCTATCGGCGGCCCTCATGGCGGCGGGTATCCCAATCCTGGGAACGTCACCGGATGCGATCGATCTAGCCGAGGATCGGCGGCGGTTTCAGCTGTTGCTGCACGATCTGGGTCTAAAGCAACCAGCCAACAGCATCGCGACGAGCGCCGAGGAAGCGTTGGAGGTCGCACGCGGCCTGGACTTCCCGCTTCTCTTGCGCCCGTCATACGTCCTAGGCGGCAGGGCCATGCAAATTGTTCACGACGAGGCGGCCCTGGAGCGCTACGTCACCGAGGCCGTGCAAGTCTCCGGCGATAGTCCTGTATTGATTGACAGCTACTTACAGGACGCCGTTGAAGTCGACGTCGATGTCCTGGCCGACATTGAGGGGGAGGTCTTCGTCGCGGGGATCATGGAACACATCGAGGAAGCCGGCATACATTCCGGCGATTCGGCGTGCTCTTTGCCTCCCTACTCGCTCACGCCTGACGTTGTCGCCGAGATCGAACGTCAGGCCAAGATGTTGGCACGGGCGCTGTCGGTCGTCGGCCTCATGAACGTGCAGTTCGCCACGAAGGGCGAAGAGGTTTTTATCTTGGAAGTCAACCCGCGGGCGAGTCGCACCGTGCCGTTCGTTGCGAAAGCGACCGGCGTGCCGATTGCCAAGATCGGAGCGCGGCTAATGGCGGGAGAGACACTCGATGCGCTTCTACCGGCCCCAAACGGCACGGATCATGTTGCCGTTAAAGAGTCCGTTTTTCCTTTCCATCGGTTTCCCGGCGTCGACACGCTGCTGGGGCCCGAAATGAAGTCCACCGGTGAGGTCATGGGGCTCGATCAGGATTTTGGCCGTGCGTTCGCCAAGTCGCAGCTGGCCGCCGGTGCCAAGATCCCGCAGGCGGGAACGGCTTTTATCTCGGTGCGTGACCGGGATAAGCCGGCCATGGTCGAGTTGGCGAGCCGCCTTCTGTCCTCCGGCTTCAAGATCATGGCAACCCGGGGCACAGCGCGAAGTCTGCAGGCCGCCGGGATCGCCGTGTCGCCCATAAACAAGGTTCGCGAGGGCCGCCCCCATGTCGTCGATGCCATGCAAAGCGATGAAGTCCAGCTGGTCTTCAATACAACCGACGGGGCCGGAGCGGTTGCCGACAGCTACGCTCTGCGCCGCGCCGCTCTTACGGTCGGAATCCCGTACTATACAACGGTTTCCGGTGCCCGCGCGGCGGTCGGGGCTGTGGAATCAATGCGGCAGGGCGCCCTTGAAGTAACCCCGCTGCAAGCCTATTTCTAAGGGCTCGTTCGAGCGAAACGCGCAGGCAGCCCGCCCAACTCCAAGACGACAGCGCCTGTACAAGATCTCATCGCGGATATCGTGACATGGAAAAAGTTCCGATGACATCCGTCGGCTATCGCCGACTCCAAGAGGAAATAAAGACGCTGAAGTCCGTCGAGCGGCCGGCCGTCATCAAGGCGATCGCCGAGGCCCGCGAGCACGGCGATCTATCTGAGAATGCGGAGTATCACGCGGCGCGCGAACGGCAGAGCTTCATAGAAGGCCGCATCTCCGAGCTTGAGGACATTACCAAGCGTTCCGAAATCATCAACGTCGCAAAGATGACCGGCGAAACGGTGAGGTTCGGCGCGACCGTGCTTCTAGCCGACGAGGAGACGGACGAGGAGGCCAGTTATCAGGTGGTCGGAGAATTCGAGGCCGACATCAATGAAGGCCGCATTTCGATCTCCTCACCCCTCGGCCGGGCGCTGATCGGGCGCGAGGTCGGTGATAGCGTCGAGGTCGAAAGCCCGCGCGGGACGCGTTACTTCGAGGTCGTCAAGGTGCAGTTCGCCTGACCAACGATGCGCTCTTAGGCCTCGCCTGACGCTGCCTCGACCGGGATGCCCGGCTGGCTCTTCGACGAGCGTATCACCTGAAACGTCGAGACGTTGGTGACGTGCGGCGCGCCCGTGAGGCGGGTCGTCAGCTCGTTCTCATGCGGCGTGTTGTGGGCAACTATCTTTAGCAGGAAATCGCCACCGCCGCGGATCATGTGGCATTCCCGCACTTCCGGCCAGGTGCCGACCAGCCTTTCGAAGTCGCGGAGGACGGACTCGGATTGATTATCGAGGCCGACCAGCGCCATGAAAGTCACTTCGAAGCCGAGGGCCTCGGGCACAAGATTGGCGTGATAGCCCCGGATGTATCCGGCTTCCTCGAGCGCCCGGACGCGCCGCAAACAGGGAGGCGCCGAAATGCCGGCACGCCGCGCAAGCTCAACGTTTGTCATGCGGCCATGGTCCTGCAAATCTCGAAGGATCTTTAGATCGATTTCGTCAAGACGCACGGCCCGTGTCGGCAACCGGCCCTCCCGATTCCAGTGATTTTAGTCGCGACTACGTACTAAGTTAGTTGCGGCCAGATGGTAACAGGGTGAAAGAATATTTCAAACCATCATAACGGTCGTTGCGCACGGCCGGGCCTGTAACCATAGTCCCGCCGCATGCACGGCAACGCAAAATGCTGGGTTCTGTCCGACGGCACGATCGGCACAGAGAAACAGAGCATGGCCTTGGCCGAAGGGGTCGGCTTGCCGACGCTTCGCAAGCTGGTAACGGTCCGCATGCCCTGGAAGGCGATCCCGGCGCGGGTATGGATCGCCCCACTGCAAGCGGTCGGCCAGGGCAGCGACCCGATCGCCGTGCCGTGGCCGGACCTGGTGATCAACACCGGCGGACGCCTGGCCACCATCGCCACCGCGATTCGACGCCGCGCAAAGGGCAAGACGCGTATCGTTCAGATTCAGGACCCGCGAATCGGATTGGCGGCGTTCGATTTGGTCGTGGCGCCGCGCCACGACGGCGTGCGCGGACCTAACATCCTCGAAACGGACGGTGCCGTGAATTCCGTCAACGGGCCCGCGCTCTCGCTCGGCCGCGAACGTTTCGCTCACATCGCGAACGGATTGTCCCGGCCATTTGTCTCGGTGTTGCTGGGCGGAAGCAGTCGGCGCCACCGTTTCACAGAGGAATGTGCCACCCAAATCGGCGACAAACTTGCTCGGCTCGCCGCAGGTGGCGCAGGTCTTCTTATCACCGCGTCGCGGCGAACGCCGACCGAAGCGCTGAGGGCTATCCGAGAACGACTCGATGGCATGTCCCACTATCTGTGGGACGGCACAGGCGACAATCCCTATGTGGGGATGCTCGGTTTGGCCGATGCCATCGTCGCGACCAACGATTCCGTCAACATGGTGTCCGAGGCCGCCGCGACCGGGAAACCGGTGCATATCGCCGCCCTGCCCGGCGGGTCGGAACGGTTCGACCGCTTTCTCGCCCACATGAACGCGCTGGGCATCACGCGCCCCTTCTCCGGCGAACTCGAAACGTGGTCCTACCCACCACTGGATGACACACGGCGGGCCGTCGCCGCGGTCCAGGCGTTGCTCGCGAAAACGAGATAGAAATCGTCGTCGGCGGGGTTCTTGCCTCGGATGGCATTGTGTAGCCTGTCAGCTGAAAAAGCCGGCTGAGAGGAGGGAGGTGCCAATGGAAACCCGCGCCGCGGTCGCACATGAGGCGAGCAAACCGTTAACTATTGAGACGATCAACCTGGACGGCCCCAGAGAGGGCGAAGTGCTGGTTGAGATCAAAGCGACCGGGGTGTGTCACACTGACGCCTTCACGCTGTCCGGTGAGGATCCAGAAGGCCTGTTTCCGGCGGTTCTCGGTCATGAAGGCGCCGGTGTGGTGGTCGACGTCGGGGCGGGCGTGAAAAACTTGAAAGCAGGTGATCACGTTATCCCGCTCTACACGCCTGAGTGCCGACAGTGCGACTATTGCCTCTCGGGCAAGACGAACCTTTGCCAGGCGATTCGGACTACGCAGGGACAAGGGTTGATGCCGGACGGCAGCAGCCGCTTCTCCGCCGGGAGCGAGACGATCTACCACTACATGGGGACGTCGACCTTCTCGAACTATACGGTGTTGCCGGAAATCGCGGCCGCCAAGGTTCGAGAGGACGCCCCGTTCGACAAGATCTGCTACATCGGCTGCGGCGTGACAACCGGCATTGGTGCGGTGATCAACACTGCCAAGGTGCAGCCCGGCGACAACGTGGTCGTGTTCGGGCTCGGCGGGATCGGCCTGAACGTGATTCAGGGCGCGCGGCTGGTCGGCGCGAACATGATCGTCGGTGTCGACATCAACAAGAGCAAGGCGGACCTCGCGGAGAAGTTCGGGATGACGCATTTCGTCAACCCGAAGGAGGTCGAAGGGGATCTGGTCCCTTACCTCGTCGATCTGACGAAGGGCGGCGCGGACCACAGTTTCGAATGCATCGGCAACGTCAATACGATGCGGCAGGCCTTGGAATGCTGTCACAAGGGCTGGGGCGAGAGCACGATTATCGGCGTCGCCGGGGCCGGCCAGGAAATCTCGACGCGGCCGTTTCAGTTGGTGACCGGCCGAGTCTGGCGTGGCACCGCTTTCGGCGGTGCGAAAGGTCGGACTGACGTACCGCGGATCGTCGACTGGTACATGGACGGTAAGATCAACATCGATGACCTGATCACCCATACGATGCCGCTCGACCAGATCAACGACGCCTTCCACTTGATGCACGAGGGTGCGTCGATCCGCAGCGTGGTGACCTTCTAGGAGGGCCGCCAAACAGCCGTTCAATCATGGGGGAGGTGCCTTGCACCGCCCCCATCGGCTGGTTATCTGTGTTTCAGACTTGGACGCCACTAATCTCCGAACTAGCGCAGGTTCGCCATGGCAACGCGGCATACGAAGGTCCTCATTCTCGGCTCCGGCGCGGCCGGATGCACGGCGGCGATCTATGCCGCGCGGGCCAACCTGAAGCCGGTTATGGTGCACGGGATGCAGCCCGGCGGGCAGATGACGATCACCACGGACGTGGAGAACTTTCCCGGGTTCGCTGACGTGATCCAGGGCCCGTGGCTGATGGAGCAGATGGAGGCCCAGGCCCGTAACGTCGGTACGGAGGTGATTAGCGATCTAATCGTCAATGTCGATCTGACTGCCCGGCCGTTTGTGCTGACGGGCGACTCGGGCGACGTCTATACGGCGGATGCGCTGATTGTCAGCACCGGTGCGTCGGCGCGTTGGCTTGGGCTGCCAAGCGAAGAGACGTACCGTGGGTTCGGCGTGTCAGCGTGCGCAACCTGTGACGGGTTCTTTTTCCGCGACCGGACGGTCCTGGTGGTTGGCGGGGGCAACACCGCAGTCGAAGAGGCGCTGTTTCTGACGAACTTCGCCAGCAAGGTCATCCTCGTCCACCGGCGCGATCAACTGCGGGCCGAACGAATCATGCAGGATCGGCTGTTTGCCAACCCCAAGGTCGAGATTGTCTGGGAAACGGTCTTGCAGGAGATCAGAGGCACTGACGAGCCACGGCAGGTCAGCGGCGCGGTTCTAAAAGACGTTAAGACGGGCGAAGTGTCGACGCGCGACGTTGACGGCGTGTTCATCGCCATCGGCCATGATCCGAACACCGCTCTCTTCAAGCGCAAGCTCGATATGGACGACGAAGGCTATCTCATGACGGCGGCGGACAGTACAGCAACCAAGGTTCCCGGGGTTTTTGCGGCCGGCGACGTCAAGGACAAGGTCTTCCGCCAGGCCGTCACGGCGGCCGGTATGGGCTGTATGGCGGCGTTAGAGGCGGAGAAGTATCTCGCCGAGACCGAGATTCCCGCCGCGACGGCGGCCGAGTAGCCCCCTTTCAATCGTCGGGTCGACTCCCATCTTCCCAACAAGAGCGGCCGAAGCCGCCGACACCTCAGCTCCGACGTCACCGAGAGACAATCATGCCAATGGATTGGGACAAGCTGCGGGTTTTTCACGCCGTGGCAGAGGCAGGTAGCTTCACGCACGCCGGCGAGCAGCTTCATCTGAGCCAGTCGGCCGTCAGCCGGCAGGTGAGTGCGCTCGAGGAGTCCATCAGCGCGACCCTGTTCCACCGGCATGCCCGGGGGCTGCTGCTGACCGAACAAGGCGAGATCCTGTACCGTACAGTGCATGATGTGTTCGCGAAGCTGGCCTCGACGGAAGCGCTGCTCGGGGATCTGAAGAGCCGGCCACAGGGGCCGCTGAAGGTTACCACCACGATCGCGTTGGGCTCGTTATGGCTGACCCCCCGGCTGCGCGAGTTTCTCGATATGTACCCCGAGATCCAATTCACGCTGCTAACGACGGACGGCGAAGTCGACCTGACCATGCGCGAGGCGGACTGCGCGATCCGTTTGTCGCCGGCCCGGCACGGCGATCTCGTACAGCGCAAGCTCACCGACGTGACTATCCATACCTACGCCTCCCCGGAATATGTGGCGAACCACGGCATGCCGGAGAACGAGGCCGAACTGCGAAATCATCGGCTTATCGTGTTTGGCGACGTCATCGCCGTGCCCGCGCCGTACGTGAACTGGCTGGTCCGGGACAACGACGGCGACGCGCGCAAGAATACGGTCGCGCTGAACAACGTCTACGGCATGTTGCGGGCGACGGAGAGCGGTCTGGGTATTTCCGCACTGCCGGATTTTCTCGCCAACGAGGTCCCCGGCCTCGTCCGAGTACTGCCGGAACTGG
>CAJICA010000072.1_pt1 | contig 13999 bp, 20 predicted proteins | sample 9199501 | NCBI WGS metagenome assembly CAJICA01 (sample SAMEA7708319, study PRJEB35096) | sediment metagenome | biome: marine neritic benthic zone biome [ENVO:01000025]; feature: sediment [ENVO:00002007]; material: shallow marine sediment [ENVO:03000034] sea grass bed [ENVO_01000059] ... | reverse complement strand
CGGATTGGAACGACGCCTGAAACCGGCGCCCCGCCGCCGCCATGTCCCGGGTGATGGTGCCGTTGCGCAGCATCGCCGACAGCACGTCGACCGTGCGGCGCACCCGGAGCACGCCGCCATCCTCGACCAACCGCACCTCTTCGATATCGGCGTGCCGACGCAGCTCCGGCGTGCCGGGATCGTCCGCGCCGCCGGCGCGGCGCGCCGCGCTCAACCGCGTCATTGCCCAGGCCCCAACACACCGGCCAACCGCAGCAACTGCTTGAACGGCACCGGCGGGCGCACGCACAAGCGACGGTGCGCGGCGCAGTAAGGCCGGCGGCCGACCACCGGCAAACCACACTTGCCGGCATCCCCTACGTCCGGATCACCGGCCATGTATTGGCAGGTATCCAGGCCCGCGGACGGCGCCGGCCAGGCGTTCAAACAAGGATCAACAGGGGCTGTCTCTGTCGGCGCAAAGTCACGCGGCATTCCGCCCTCCGGCCAAACAATACACGGTGTATATACCGTGAATTGACCGCATATGTCAAGGGCAAAATTCCGCGTGCAAAAACCGCGGTTTTGCGGAAGCATGACCGAACACATGGCCGAGTCGTTATATTCGAAGATCGAGCAGCGGCTGGACGCACTCAACCTCAGCGCCCGTGCCGCCTCCATGCGGGCCACCGGCAAGCCGGACACGATCCGCAACATCCAACGTGGCCGCCGCCCACGTTCCGATACCCTGGAGAATCTGGCCCGGGCGCTGGAATGCTCCGTGGCCTGGCTGATGGGCGAGGACACGACGCCGCCCGCGCGCCACATTGCGCCCACAGATTTGCCATCAACTTACGCTAGTACTGGGACCTTAGCACCGCATACAATGGGACGGCGTGACCTTCCCGTGCTCGGGGTTGCGGTCGGCGGCCAGGATGGCATGTTTGCAATGAACGGGCAGGCGAACGATTACATCGAGCGGCCCACAAGTTTGGAGGGAATAGACGACGCCTACGCCGTCTATATTCAGGATTCGAGCATGGAGCCCCGTTACTTCTCCGGCGAGGCGGTCTGCGTCCATCCTGGACGCCCGATCACCCGCGACTGCTTCGTGATCGTGCAGTTCGAGCCGGAAGTCGAGGGCGAGGCGCCGAAGGCGGTCGTCAAGCAATTCGTCCGCCGGTCGGACTCGACCCTGTTTCTGCGGCAGTTCAATCCGGCCACGGATTTGAGCTTCCCACTATCGACGGTCCGCAGCGTTCATCGCATCATTTGGGCCGGCGAGGGCTAGCGGCGAAAATACCGGGGCGGCTTGCCGTCGCGGTCAGATTTGCGGTAAGATATCCCTAATATGACACGGACAAGCGCGCTGACCGCGGCAAACCGCGTCCGGCAACTCCACGCCGACCGGGACAGTGCGCGGATCAATCGGCGGCATTTCGCCCAGCTCTGGCGCCTCGCCGCCCTCAGCCGCCGGGGCCGTCTGGACGCGCCGCGCGTCACGGCCGGCGAACGGGCCGCCCTCGACCTGGTTTGGCGCCAGCACCAGCGCTACCGGCGCCTCGAGCGCTATCTCGCCGCGGCGGCGCGCCTTTCGCGCAACGCCTGACCGGCGCTATGTTAACCGCCGGACGAGAACAGGGAAGTGGCTATGAGCACAACGAACGGCAACGGAGTCGCACAATTCGACGGTAAGGTCGCCGCCGTCACCGGTGGCACCCAAGGTGTCGGCGAGGCCGTCGCCCGTCTGATGGCCGCCCGCGGCGCTGCCGGCCTCGCGTTGGCCGGCCGCAACGCCGAACGCGGCGAGGCCGTGGCGGAGGAGCTCACAGCGCAGGGGTCGCCGACCGTCTTCATCCAGGCCGACCTGGGCAGTGTCGCCGACTGCCGGCGCTTCGTCGACGAGACCGAGAAGCGCTTCGGCCGCCTCGACGTGCTCGTCAACTGTGCCGCCGACACCGGCCGGGGCCGCATCGAGAACACCTCGGAAGAGATCTGGGACCACATGTTCGCCCTGAACGTGAAGGCGCCGTTCTTCCTGATCCAGCGTGCCGTCGAAGTCATGCGGCGCCACCAGATCGCCGGCGCCATCGCCAATATCGGCACGATCGTCGCCTATGGCGGTCCGCCCTTCCTGATCCCCTATTCCTCGTCCAAGGGCGCCCTGATGACGATGACCCGCGCGGTTGCCAACGCCCTCAAATACGACCGCATCCGCGTCAACACGCTGAACATCGGCTGGACCAACACCCCGCGCGAGCACCTCGTCCAGACCAAGGTGCACGGCAAGCCGGAAGATTGGCTCGCCACGGAAAGCCAGAACCAGCCTTTCGGCCGGTTGGTCGAGCCGGCCGAAATCGCTCGGGCCATCGCCTATCTGACGTCGGAGGAATCCGGCCTGCTGACCGGCGCGGTGTTCGAGTTCGATCAGACCATCATCGGCACGATGGACGACCAGGCGGACGTTTTCCCGCCTACCGAAACCGATCCGAGCCGGGCAACGGCGGGGTAGGCCGATCGAGTTAGCCCCACTGTCGGACTAGTTCGCGGTTCCCGTGTCCGCAGGTCGTCGGCCCGGCTTCAATGGCGGCAGCAACTGCAAGGTGGCGGACAAAGCATGACCTATCGGCGCATCATCTTCGCGGCCGCGCTGGGTGTCCTGGCGACAAGCCCGGCGCTGGCCCAATCGACCCAGGGCGGCGTGACCGTATTTCGCGGCATCGACCAAAACGCGCCGACTCCGGCCGGCGTGACGATCATTCGCGGCGAACCGGGACAACTGCCGGCGCCCCGGCCGGCGCCGCGCGTCGCGGAAGTGCAAACGGCCACCGCCTCGGGCGGTCGTCGATTCTGGCTCTATGACGACGAAAAGAACAAGCTGACGGCCTGCTCACTGGACCGCACAACACAGGTGGCTTCCCGGCAGATCAGGTGCTTCTCACGCAAGCTTCGGCGATAACGCCGACGCTCATTGTGGCCGCCCGAAGCGTGTCTGGCGACAGGGCGGCCAAAAAACTAGCAGCCGGCGGCGCTGCGCAGGTTTGACGCCGGCCGGAACCGCAAGCTCTTCGAGGCCTTGATCCGGATCTCCTCGCCGGTCCGTGGATTGCGTCCTTTGCGCGCCTTCCGCTTGGTCACGATAAAGGTTCCGAACGTCCCGATCGTGTAGCGCCCGTCGCGCTTGGCCGCCTTCAGGCCGCGCTCGATCTCGCCGAACACCAGCTCCACCATGCGGGTCGCCTCGGCCTTGCTCATGCCGCCGGTCTTCGCCACACGCTCGCAAAACTCCGCCTTGCTCATCAATTGCACCCCTCAAGACCAACCGGCTCCGAAACTAGCCAGATGTTGCCAGTATTCAAGCCGGATCTACCGGATATTGCTGATCGGACCCGCTTAGGCAGCTTGTGCTAAGGGCCCAATTTACGGTTCCTCAATGCCGCCAACCAACAATAGCGGCCGCTTTCAGCTTTGAGAGATTCATGCCGCAGATCGCGTTGCGCCGACGCTGGCTGACCCGCATTTTTGCGACCCTCGGTGCGGCCATCATGATCGTCTCGGCTATCCTGCTGGCCACGGTCATCCGTCAGGTGTCGACCCACCAGCTGCATGAGGTCGCTCGGCAGAACTCGGCGGCCCTGGGGCGCGCCGCCGCCAATCGCATCTGGGCCCGCGTCGACGCCACCCATGCCAATCGCGGCATACCGCGGCCGGTCCCGCAGCCCGGCGGTGAGATCGAGCCCCCCATCGGGGCGGTCTCCCAGTTCCTCACCGAGGCGGGGGTAATGAGCATCACTCTGCACGACCTTTCGGGACGCGTGCTGTTTACGTCCGGATCGCCGGGTAGGCACATGGGTCCGCCCCGCCAACAACGCATCGACAACGCGGCCACCGGCGAGATCGACACCCGCATCGATTTTCACGAGCTGATCGAAGCCGGCAACGGCATTCTGCAGGACCGGTGGCTGGTCTCGACATTCGCGCCGTTCCGGCCGACCGGCCGCGGCGACGTTAGAGCGATCGTCGAGGTCGTCGCGGATGTGACGGACCTGCACAACATGGCGGCGAACGCCGAGGTCGAGCTCTTGCTGATCATCAGTGTCGCCTTCGCGCTCGTCTATCTACTACTGCTGGCCATTGTCTGGCGCGCCAACGTGCTGACCGACGCCCGCCATGCCGGCCATATCGAGCGCGTCAGCGAGGAAGCGAAAGCCGACGCCAAAACGCTGATCGAGACGTTGATGCAGGCGTGGCCCGACTTCGTGTACGTCAAGGACGTCGAGAGCCGCTTTGTGCTAGCGAACCCAGCCACGGCACGCGTGATGGGGGCGGCTGCCAGCACCGAAATCGCCGGCAAAACAGATTTCGACTTTTTCCCCGATGACGTCGCCCAAGACTTCTACGACAGCGAACAGGAGATGTTGGCGACCGGCAAGTCCGTCATCGGCCGCCTCGAACATGTCGTCAGCCCCGACGGCAATACCGTCTGGTTCTCAACGACGAAGATGCCCTACCGTGGTTCCAGCGGCACCATTCGTGGTTTCATCGGCATCGGGCGCGAGGTCACGGCCGAGCGCAAGGCGGCAGCGCATCTCAAGCAGGCCAAGGAAGAAGCCGAATACGCCAACCGCAGCAAGTCGGAGTTTCTGGCGACGATGAGCCATGAGCTGCGGACACCCTTGAACGCGATCATCGGCTTTTCGGAGATCATCAAGTCGGAAGCGTTCGGGCCGACCGGCAACGCCACCTATAAGGAGTACGCCAAGGACATCAACGAGTCCGGCGCCCATCTGCTCGAGCTGATCAACGACATTCTCGATCTCTCCAAGATCGAGGCCGGCAGTATGGAACTGTCCGACGACACCGTGCAGCTCGACGCGATTCTGCGCGGCGTTCATGTCCTGGTGAAGGAACGCGCCCATGACGCCGAGGTCCGGCTCACCTTCCCCATGGCGGTTCATCTGCCGACAATTCGCGCCGACGAGCGCAAGGTGAAGCAGATCCTGGTGAACCTGCTGTCCAACGCCATCAAGTTCACGGAACCGGGCGGCCAAGTGTCGGTGTCGATCGACAGCGACCAAACCGGCGTGGTGATGTGCGTTGCCGATACCGGCATCGGCATTCCGGCGGCGGCCATCGACAAGGCCCTGGAACCCTTCGGTCAGGTGGAAAGCCAGCTCAGCCGGAAATATGACGGCAGCGGTCTCGGCCTGCCGCTGGCCAAGCGGTTCGCCGAACTCCATGGCGGCACGCTAACCATCGACAGCGAGCCCGGCCGCGGCACGGCGGTGACCGTCCGCTTCCCACTCAGCCGCATGATCGGACCGGCCCGCGCCAACGCCTAGGCCGCGCTGGGCAAAGGGCCTAGGTTGGGCGCCAGCCTCAACCTCCCGGTCCGCCGCGCCGCCGTGCCCCACAACGCCGCTACCAAGGGTATCCTCCTCACCATCGTCGCCATGGCCGGCTTCGCGACGATGGACGGCATCAGCAAGCACCTGGTCGGCACCTACGCCATCCACCAGATCCTGTGGATCCGCTATGTGCTGTTCGCGTTGTTCGCGGTCTTCGTCGCGCGCCAGCATGGGGTACGCCACACCGCCGCAACGCCGCATCGGCGCCTGCAGATCACGCGTGCGCTGCTGCTGGTGGTCGAGGCCGGCACGTTCGTGTTGGCGTTCAAGTTTCTACCGTTGGCCGACACCCATGCCATCGCCGCCTCCGCCCCACTGATGGTGACGGTGCTCGCCACCGTCTTCCTCGGGGAGCGGGTCGGCTTGCGGCGCTGGAGTGCGACGCTGGTCGGCTTCCTGGGTGTCTTGTTGATCATTCGGCCCGGGCCGGGCGTGTTCGACCCGAGTGCCGTTATCCCCGTCGTCGGTGCGGCGCTGTTCGCCATCTACCAGGCCTTAACCCGGTTCCTCCGACGCGACAGTGCCGAAACGACACTGCTCTATTCCGGGGTCACCGGCCTCGCCGCGCTCACGCTTGTCGCACCGTTCGGCTGGCAATGGCCGACCCCCGGCGACTGGGCTTTTCTGCTGATCCTCGGGGCGCTCGGCACGACCGCCCATTGGTTGCTGATCCTGGCGCTACGCGCCGCACCGGCTTCGCTTATCCAACCCTATACCTATACGCTCGTGCTGTTCGCGACCGGCGTCGGCTTCATTGGGTTTGGCGACATTCCAGACAGCGTCACCGTGCTCGGTGGCGCCGTTGTCATCGGCAGCGGCCTCTACACGCTCCATCGTGAGAGCCTGAAGAAGGCCGTCCGGCAGTCGGCCTAGACCAGGAAGATCCACATCAGGGCCAGCACGACGATGATCGCCACGGCGACCCCGAAGCTGAGCCGCAGGAAGCCCTGCCACAATCCCCAGCGCGCGCCGGCTTGCTCGGCGAGATCCATTCGCTTACCCCCTTCGTCCTCAGCCACCCGAGACGTCTCCAAGCCCTTGCCTGGGCAGGCCAACCGGCGGGATACCTACCCCAACTATTACCTAATGAGCAACCGGCGGCCGCCGGCCCTGCTGTTGGGGTTAGGCCTTCCACGTAGACCGCACCACCGACACCGGCGCTACGATGCGAGGATGAGCGCATCCGTAGAGGATCTCGGCGTCTGGCGCACGGCCAAACGCCTGGTCGACCAACTGGGCGAGGAGGCCGCCGCCCACATCGCCGAACAGGCCCGCGACCGCCTTGACGCCGGCGATATCGCCAGCCTGCGGCGGTGTCAGCGCATCCTCTTCGCCGTCGACAAGCTGAGCCGCCGGCCGAGCTAATCATTGCCCGACTTCCAACCCGCTTGCTATAACACTGGCCTGCCACCGCATGGTCCGGAAGGAATGCATGAAGATTGCGCGCCCTGATGAATTGAGAGCGAGTCCCCTTTACACAAATCGCCCGGAATTTCGCGAACGGCGCCATCGGACGCGATCGGACACTGTTTCCCTGGTGTGGACCTCTTCCACACCGATGACGGAGGAGGAGATCGCCGCGCGCATGCAGGGCCAGATTTTCGAGGACGAACCACGCGCGCTGCGGACGAGTCCCCGCTTTCGGTTCCAGCCGCGCTAGCCGGCACGCCTGCCCATACCGGTTGACCCGGCCCCTCGCCGGGATCCGCCGAGCCCCGAACCGCCGCCCTACAAGATTCGGTAGCTTTTGTTGGCGGCCCGCCCGGATCAAACTCCGCCCCAAGTTGCGTAACTTCCTCCCAGAAGGTGGTACTTGCAGCTAGGGCCGGAGGCTCAGCCCCCTTCGGCCCTTTTTTGCGGGCCAATTTCGCTTCTCATCCACGCGATGAAGGTCGCAGACCCTTCAGTGCGACGATGCGGATGAGTTGCCACGCGCCAACGCCGAACAGCACACCGACAGCGTTGGCGAGCGCATCCCCAAAAGAAAACGTCCGGCCGACATGCGGCTGCAGCAATTCGATCGCCAGACCGTAGGCGGCGAGCGCCAGACCCGCGACCAGCATCCCGCGGCCGAACCTCACGTCAAAAGCCGCCCAAGTCAGTGTCGACAACACACCGTACGCCGCAAAATGTTTGAGCTTGTCAGCCTCCACGGCCCCGATCGCTTGTTGCGGCAGCAGCGACACCAGCGCAATGGCCGCCAGAGCCGCGATCCAACTCAGCGTGAGGAGAGCGCGCATCGCGTATCAGATCGTGTGCAGGGCAGAGGAGGCTGGTGCCCAGGGACAGAATCGAACTGCCGACACGGGGATTTTCAGTCCCCTGCTCTACCAACTGAGCTACCTGGGCACATGTTCCGGAACCGGGGCGATATAGAGAAAACCCGGCGCCCTGTCCAGTAACCCGCTAGCCCTCGTCGTCGTCCGCAGCACCGCCGTCCGGCCCGTCCGGCCGCTCCGCCGTCGGCACCCGATAATGGCCGCCGAGCCAGTTGTAGAGATCGAGGTCGGCACAGCGCCGCGAACAGAACGGCCGATAACACGGGACGGTTGCTGTACCGCAGGCCGGGCAGCGCCCGCCCGTCGTCTCGGCGTCACTCATGGCTGTCTCCGCACGTCGAAACGATCCGTCGGCCAGTCGGCGCGCGCGCGAATATCGGTACGGCCGATGGCCGTTGCCGCGACGACGTCCCGCAGCGCCGTCGCCAGCACCTCAGCAACGGGCGGCGCCGCCTCGATCGCCAAGCCGGCGCCGGGCTGCGCGCCGGCTTCACGGCGCAACCGACGCAAGACGCGGTAAGCGGCAGCGTCCGGCCGCAGCCCGGGCAAGGCCGGCGTCGCCTGCAACTCTTCCGCCAGGGATGGCCCGGTTCGCCGCCGCGTCAATTCGAGCAGGCCGAGCGCCGATAGCCCCAATACGTGGCAGCCCGCCGGATCCGTCGCGACCAGCTCCCGAAACGCCGCGACCACCTGCGTGCCGTGCGCCCGGTCGCGCATCTTCAGCAGGTCGATAACGATGGCGCCGCCGATGCGTCGCAGCCGCAGTTGCCGCGCGATCTCCGGCAGCGCCGCCATGTTGACTTCCAGCGCCGCCCTGTCGGGCGACGTGCCCGCGCCGCCGCTGTTGACGTCGACCGCCGTCAGCACCTCGCCTGCATCGAACAGCAATTCGGTCCCGTCGGGCAGGCGCAACCGTTCGGCCAGCGCGGCATCGATCGCCGCGTCGATGTCGAATCCGTCGGCCTCCAACGAGGCCGACCTGACGATCGTGTCGGCTAGCTCCGGCCGAAACCGCTCGCACCACTCGCGCGCTGCTTTTTCGAGCCGCAGCGAATTCGTCCGCACCGCCGTCAGCGGCTGGCTACGACATGCCCTCAGCGCCCGCGCCGATGCCGTCGGCGCCGCCAGGAGCCGCGCCGGGCCCGTCTCGCGATCGGCCTGCGCTTTCACCTGTCCCCACGCCGCCCGCAAGCCGTCGACGTCGGCGGCTAGCGCTGAAGCGTCCGCATCCGCTTCGCAACGCAACTCGGCGCCCTCGCCATCACTAAGCAGGTCGCGGACCGTGTGCTTAGTGGCCTCGCCGACCTCGGACGCGCAGCGCACACCCGGCGCGTCCGGACAGTAGTCCATGAACCGTCCGGGGATACGCACTAGCGACGTCACCACCGGCCCCTTGTCCGCCACCGCGTCCCGCGTCACCTGCACAGTCAACGCCGCGCCTTCCTGCAAGATGCGATTCAGGCGCTGCGGACCGTCGTCCGGCCAACGCACACCGTTAGCGCGCAGGAAGCCATCCGGCCCGTCTCCCAGATCGACGAACGCAACATTCAGCGACGGCATGATCCGCCGCACGCGGCCGCGATAGATCGCGCCGATCTTGCTGGGCGCCGCATCGCGATGGTGGGCGACGTCGAACAGACGGCCGTCTGCGAACGCCGCCGTGCGGGTCTCGCCCGGGCCGTCGTCAAGAACGAGCGTGTCGATCAGCATCGGTAGCCGAGGCCGGCCAGCATGTCCCGCGCCAGGGACAAGGACAGGCCGACAACGTTCGAGTAAGAGCCGTTGATCCGCGGAATGAAGGCCTCGGCCCGGCCTTGGATGGCGTAAGCGCCGGCTTTGCCCCGCCACTCGTCGGTCGCGAGGTAGGTATCGATGTCCCGCGGCGTCAGTCGCTTGAACTGCACCATCGTCGTCGCCAGGCGAACGCTCTCCCGCCCGTCCGGAGCGATCACCGCGATACCGCCATAGACACGGTGCCGCCGTCCCGCCAACAGCCGCAGGAACCGCCGCGCCGTCTCGGCGTCGTCGGTCTTCTCAAGGATTCGTCGGCCGGCGGCGACGACAGTGTCGGCCGCCAAGACGAAAGCGCGAACCTCCGCCGCGGCCACCGTCCGCGCCTTGGTGCGGGCCAGCCGCTTCGCCAGGGCCGTCGGCAGTTCACCAGGCACCGGCTGCTCATCGCAGTCCGGGGCGACAACGCGATCCGGCGTCAGACCGATTTGGGCAAGCAACGCGCGCCGTCGTGGCGAGGCTGACGCGAGAACCAGCGACTGTTCAGGCGGCCCGGCAGGCATCGCCGCACATGGCTACTACTTGAAACGAAAGGTGATCCGACCCTTGGTCAGGTCATAGGGCGTCATTTCGACGTTGACGCGGTCACCGGCAAGAACGCGAATCCGGTTCTTGCGCATCTTGCCCGAGGTATGGGCCAGCACTTCGTGCTCATTATCCAACTTCACGCGAAACATCGCGTTGGGCAGCACTTCCGACACGACGCCGGAGAACTCGAGGGCGTCTTCCTTTGCCATAACCTCCTCAGCTGGTTGAAACGAAGCGTGAGAACATGAGCCACAACGGGGGGCCATTCAACCCCTTGCCACCGCGTGCCGCCCGAAAGTGGAGGCCATGGCCGCTTCAATGCCGGATCTGCAGCACGCAAATCAGCGTAAACAGGCGCCGCGCGGTCGGCAAATCGACCTCCACCCAGCGCGACAGGCGCCGCCGCAGCATCTCCGCGCCCTCGTTGTGCAAACCGCGGCGCCCCATATCGACAGTCTCGATCTGCGCCGGGCCTTGGTGGCGCACCGCGTCGTAGTAGCTCTCGCAAAGCGTGAAGTAGTCCTTGATGATGGACCGAAACGCGCTCAGCCCGATCGCGATCCGCCGCTTCGGCTGATCCGGGCTCGCCGCCTCGAAGACCAGTTCGTTCCCGTGCTGCGAGATCACCAGGTCGTAGGGTCCGTCCGCCGCCTCGAGGATTCTGAAATGATTGCCCGCCAACAGGTCCTTGATGGCTGCTTGGCGCTCACGGTTGATGTCGGGTCCATACCGGACAACGCCAGGTGCTTCCAAACGAAGCGACGCAATGCGCGTCTGAACCGTATCGTCGGCCGTCACCGGCTACCCGTCGATGGCCGCTTCGATGCGCCGGAGCCAATCGCCCATGACTTGGGTATGGGTCTTCAGCGCCGCGCGATTAACGACCAGCCGCGCGCTGACCTGGCTGATTTCCTCGAGCTCGACCAAGCCGTTGGCGCGCAGGGTCCCGCCCGTCGACACCAGATCGACGATCCGGCGGCACATGCCGAGGCTGGGTGCAAGTTCGATCGCGCCGTTCAGCTTGATGCACTCCGCCTGAACGCCCCGCGCCGCGAAGTGCTGTTTCGTCAGGTGCGGATACTTCGTGGCCACGCGGATGTGGCTCCAGGTCTTCGGGTCCTCGCCCCGCGCGTCTTTCTCGAGCGCCGCCACGATCAGCCGGCACCGCCCGACGCCCAAGTCGAGGGGCGCGTAAAGCTCCGGATAGTCGAACTCCTGCACGACATCGCTGCCGCAGACGCCGAAGTCGGCCGCGCCGAACGCGACCATTGTCGCGACGTCGAAGGAGCGGACCCGGACGATCTCCACGCCCCGATCCGACGTGCCGAAACGTAGGCGCCGGTCGCCCGCGGCGGAGAAGGTTTTCTCCGGCACGATACCCGCCCGCGCCAGGATCGGTAGGATCTCGTCGAGGATCCGGCCTTTCGGCAGCGCCAGGACGAGCTTTTTCGAGGTGGACGCCGGATTAGCCATCGTGAGCCGGGGCCCATTGCGTCGGCCACGACTCGCCCATTTCGTCGAGGCGCGCCCGCAATCGTTCGACGGTCAGCCGGATGGCGGCACCGCCGGAGAACTGGAGGTGGACGGCCGTCTCGGCGCCCGGCGCCATCTCGATCGACAGCAAGCTAAGAAACCCGTCGACCGTACCGTCCGCGATGCCCCGGCGCTGCACCCGGCACACCTCCTCGAAGGACAAGCCGCAGAGAATCCGCTCACCCTTCTGCCGGGCGTTCGAACCGGCGCCGTGCCGAAACCTGTTAGCGACCAGGACAAACCGGCGTTCCTCCGACAACAGAGCGATGTCGGAGAGCGCCACGACGGCGTCTTGCAGGCATGCGGAAATGACGCGCAGATCGTCCGCGTCCTCCGCCCGCAGGCGCAGCGCCTGGCCCGCCTCAGGCCGGGTCTTCGAGACGTTCGACTTGGGCGCCGACGGCGGAGAGCTTTTGTTCAAGCCGCTCATAGCCTCGATCCAAATGATAGACGCGGTTGACGATCGTTTCGCCGTCGGCGACCAACCCGGCCAGGACCAACGAGGCGCTCGCCCGCAAATCGCTCGCCATGACCGGCGCCCCGGTCAGCTTTTCGACGCCGCGGACCATCGCCGAGCTGCCGTGGAGGTTGATGTTCGCCCCCATGCGCCGCAGCTCCGGCACATGCATGAAACGGTTCTCGAAAATGGTCTCGGTGACCATCGAGGCGCCGTTCGCCGTCGTCAGCAGGGCCATCGTCTGCGCCTGCAAATCGGTCGGAAATCCCGGGAACGGCTCCGTCATGACATCCACGCCGATCAGCTCCTGATTTGACCGTGATACGTAGATGCCGCCGTTGCGGTTTTCCACCGTCGCGCCGGCCGCCCGCAGGACGTCGGCCAAGGCGTCGAGATGCTCCATCTTCGCGCCTTCCAGTTCGAGGGTACCGCCGGTGATCGCCGCCGCGATCGCATAGGTGCCCGCTTCGACCCGGTCGGCCAACACCGGGTGTTCCGCCCCGTGCAGCCGCTCGACGCCGGTGATCACCAGTGTGTCCGTTCCGATGCCGTCGATTTGGGCGCCCATGGCCTGCAGGCAGTTCGCCAGATCGAACACCTCCGGCTCCCGTGCCGCGTTCTCGAGCACCGTCTCGCCCTCGGCCAGCGTCGCCGCCATCAGCAGGTTCTCGGTCGCGCCCACCGACACCTGTGGCAAGATGACCCGTGTGCCGACCAGGCGGCCCGGCGCCTTGGCAATGATGAAGCCCCGGTCGACCTCGATCTCCGCGCCCAGCTGAGAGAGGCCCTGTATGTGCAGATCGACCGGCCGGCTGCCGATGGCGCAGCCGCCCGGCAGCGACACCGTCGCCTCGCCGCACCGCGCCAGCAGGGGGCCCAGCACGAGAACGCTAGCCCGCATCTTCCGCACCAGATCGTAAGGTGCCGTCGTCGAGGTGATGCGCTCGGCCCGCATCGACAGCACGCGGCCGGCGTGGCCGCCGTTCGGCGCGTTGCCATTAAGCGAAATATCGACGCCGTGTTGGTTGAGCAGGTTGGCAAGCGTCGTGATGTCCGCCAGATGCGGGATGTTCGCCAAGGAGAGCGTTTCGTCGGTCAGCAGGCTCGCCGCCATCAGGGGCAAGGCGGCGTTTTTTGCCCCGGCTACGTGAACCTTGCCGCGCAGCGGGCCGCCGCCGCGAATGAGTATCCTGTCCATATCGACTATCCTTTAGCGTACTTGGCCGCTCGCCCGGCACCTGGTGGGGCCGAATTCTGTCATTTTTTTGTTGCCCGGACCTAAAGCTTGGGCGGGGTGATGCCGGTTTGGCCCATGTACTTGCCCTGACGGTCGGCATACGACACGTCCGGCGCCCCCTCGCCCCGCAAGAACAGGAACTGGCAGGCACCTTCTTCTGCATAAATTTTTGCGGGCAAAGGCGTTGTGTTCGAGAACTCAAGTGTCACATGACCCTCCCAGCCGGGCTCCAAGGGGGTCACGTTGACGATGATTCCGCACCTGGCATAGGTCGACTTCCCCACGCAGACCACCATGACGTCCCGGGGAATCCGGAAATACTCGACCGTCCGTGCCAGGGCGAAGCTATTCGGCGGAATGATGCAGACCGCCGCTTCGCGCGCCACAAAGCTCGAATCCGAGAAGTTCTTGGGGTCGACGGTTGCCGAATCCACGTTGGTGAAGATGCGGAACTCCCGCGACACCCGCGCGTCGTAGCCGTAGGAGGACAGCCCGTACGAGATCACGCCGGCGCGCTGCTGCGCCTCGACAAACGGCTCGATCATGCCCTGCTCGAGGGCCATCGTCTTGATCCAGGAATCCGGCAGGACTGACACAGCTTATCCGCCCAGAGAGAGACGGGCCCTTGTACCGAAAGGCCGTAACATGCTCAACCGCGGTCCGGTTCGTCGCCGTCGCGCGGGGGCACCACCTCGTCCGCCTGCCTTTGCCGCGCCTGCTCCTTGCGCCGCCGCAGGTTCGCGCGCAGGGCCGCGGCCCGCCGCTCCTCCTGACTGGGCCCGGTCCG
>CAJICA010000377.1_pt1 | contig 14150 bp, 16 predicted proteins | sample 9199501 | NCBI WGS metagenome assembly CAJICA01 (sample SAMEA7708319, study PRJEB35096) | sediment metagenome | biome: marine neritic benthic zone biome [ENVO:01000025]; feature: sediment [ENVO:00002007]; material: shallow marine sediment [ENVO:03000034] sea grass bed [ENVO_01000059] ... | reverse complement strand
TCTCGCCGATCGCCTGCAGGGCCTCGAGGCCGGCCAGAACGCCGTAGGCCCCGTCGAAGCGGCCGCCGGTCGGCTGACTGTCGAGGTGGCTGCCGGTCAAGACGGGCGCCGCGTCCGGGTCCGTGCCCGGCCGACGGAGGAACAGGTTGCCGATGGCATCGGTGGCGACGTCCAGTCCGAGCTCTTTCGCCCACGCGATCATGAGCCGGCGGGCGGCCGCATCCTCCGCGGACAGAGCCTGACGGTTGACGCCGCCTTTCGGCGTGGCGCCGATGCGCCCCATCTCCTCGTGCCGGGACCACAACCGTTGTTCGTTGACGGCGGCCGCCGCACGGGCCGGATCGCTGGAAGGAGACATGGCGGGAACCTGCGCTGTACAGTGGCTTCAGCCTTACAGCCGCCCGACCGAGTAGGCAATGCCGGTAGGGCGAAACGAAAAGAGGGAACCAGGCGATGGCGCAGGACTATCCCCGTGACATGGTCGGCTATAGCCGGACGCCGCCGGACCCGAAATGGCCGGGCGATGCCCGGGTGGCGGTGCAGTTCGTCGTCAACTACGAGGAGGGTGGCGAGAACAATATCCTGCACGGGGACCCGGCATCCGAAGCCTTCCTGTCGGAGATCGTCGGCGCGGCGGCGCTCGAAGGTGTCCGGCACATGAACATGGAGTCGATTTACGAGTACGGCAGCCGCTCTGGTTTCTGGCGGCTGTATCGGCTGTTCACCGAACGCGGCATTCCGGTCACGGTTTTCGCCGTCGCGATGGCGCTCGACCGCAATCCGGACGCGGCCGCGGCGATGGCCGAGGCGGGCTGGGAGATCGCCACCCACGGCTATCGCTGGATCGACTATCAGTTCGTCGACGAGGCGATGGAGCGGGCCCATATGGCCCAGGCCATCGCGGTCCACATCCGGGTGACGGGGGAACGCCCGCTGGGCTGGTATCTGGGGCGATGCAGCCCGAATACGCGCCGTTTGGTCGTAGAAGATGGCAGCTTTCTCTACGACGCCGACAGCTATGCCGACGATTTGCCGTATTGGGATACGACCCACGGCAAGGCGCAGCTGATCGTGCCGTACACCCTCGACAACAACGATATGCGGTTCGCTACGAACCAGGGTTTCAACTCCGGCGACCAATTCTTCGCCTATCTGCGGGATGCGTTCGATGTCCTGTACGCGGAGGGCCAGACGGCGCCAAAGATGATGTCCGTCGGGCTGCATTGCCGGTTGGTGGGGCGGCCCGGGCGGGCGGCGGCCTTGGCGCGTTTCCTCGACTACGTCCAGGGTCACGAAAGCGTGTGGTTGTGCCGGCGATTGGATATTGCCCGGCACTGGCACGCCACCCATCCGGCCAGCTAAGGCCTTCACGTGATTGCGTTTTGAGTTAGGAAACTCAACACCTTAGCGTCTCCGAAAAGAGCGCGCGCCGATGGATTTCAGCCTTTACTGGTTCATGCTGCCCGTCTCGATGGGCGTGGCGACGACCGCCATGCTCAGCGGCATCGGCGGGGCGGCGCTGTTTACGCCGATATTCCTGATCATTTTTCCGCTGCTTGGACCGGAGTATCCGCTGCAGAGTACGGTTGCCGCGATCGGCGTTGCCCTCTTGACGGAGACGTTCGGCTTTTCCTCGGGCTTTGTCGGCTACTACCGAAAGAGACTGATCGATTTCCGGAGCGCCCTGCCGTTTATCGCCGTCGGTGTGCCGGTGGCGATTTTCGGCGCCATCATTGCCCGCTTCGTCGATCCGGAGATCCTCAAGGGTGCCTACGGGGTTCTCATGCTGTCGCTGGCGGCCATTCTGGTTCGCCACAAGGAACAACACGAGGAGGAGGGCGAAGCCGTCCTCGAGAGCAGCGTCGGGGCCATGGACGCGCGGCCGAAACGGACGATCCGGGCGCGGGACGGGCGGGTTTACACGTATCGCGTACCGCGCCAGGGAATCGGCGCGGTCGCGACCGGCGCCGGCGGTTTCCTGACCGGCATGCTGTCGGTCGGGATCGGCGAAGTCATCATGCCGCAGCTTGTGAAGCGGAACCGTGTCCCCGTACCGGTCGCCGCGGCGACTTCGGTGTTCACGGTGATTGTCGTGGTCGCGTCCGCGTCATTCACGCAGATCTCCGCGCTGATCGCGGAGGGCGGCGCGTCCGCCGTGCCATGGAACTTGGTGGCGTACACTATTCCGGGCGTCATCATCGGCGGTCAGATCGGTCCGCGCCTGCAAGGCAAGGTGCCGCAGCACATCATGATCCGGGCGATCGGCGTGTTGTTCGCGATCATCGGCGTTGCCATGCTGTGGCTCGTCGTGGGTGGTCTATAGCCGCCTTTACAACACTTTCGGACTCGCTTAAGTCCGACGGCATTACAACAAAGGTTGGTGCGCGTGACTTTAGGCTTGTCCGAGGGGCGCAGCCGGCGGCGGCGTCAAGGCCGCAACTGGTGGATCACAATCCGGTGGTTGTTCGTGCTGGGACTGCTCGGCGGTGCCGGCGCTTATTCCTACAACATCGGCGGCGAGCTAGCGTCGCAGGAAGCCCGGGTTCTCGAAGCACGGATCGGTGAGCTTTCCGACGAAAACGGGCGGCTGCAGTCGGAGCTTGAAGGGGTTCAGCGGGCCGTGCGCGAGGCCACTGTCCGGGCCAATCGGCTGGAGGCCGAGGTTCCCAGTGAGCAGGAGAAACAGCTGCTCGGCAGTATTCGGGACCGTTTGTCGAACGGCGTGAATCCGGATCGCCTGGCTTTTGTGCTCGGCGCAGTCAGTGACGCGCCCGAGTGTTTCGGCGAACCGGTGACCCGGCGTTTCATCGTGCGAACCGAACTGTCAGGCGGCGGCAACGATACCGTGTCATTCGCCGAGCAAACGATCTTGGTGACGGCACGGGGCGAGATATCGCATAACGAGGACGGTCAGCCACAGGGTTGGTTCGATACGGCGGAGGCCGTCACCGCGCGTTTCCGGCATATCGACGGTTCGGAGACGGTGACCACCGGCGTGCTGCCGCTGACGCACTCCGTCGTGGTCGGCGACGTGGAGCATCGCTTTGCGCTGCGGGCCGGCGCGCGTGCCTTTATGGAGGTGACCGCGGATACCTGCCGGTTTCCCTGATCAGTCGACGGATAGGGCGAGGACCCGGCTGATCTGACAGAGTTGGCGTCCGGACTGTTCTTGCCAGCTGTTGAATGCGTCTTGGATCAATTGCTTGTCGCGTTTGGTTTTGCCGGGTCCGTCGTAGGCTTTCCAGTGACTTAGGGCACGAAGGACATCCGGCGTCAGAAGAAAGGTGTCCTTGCCGACCATGCGCAGGAATGTGGGTCCGGAATTGCCGCCAAGTTGTTGGAATCGCTTCGCAAGTTCAGCCCAAAGTTCGACGATCTTCGACTCCGGCCAGTCCGCCAGATAAGCACCAAAACAATCGGTTGCGTCTGAAATCTCTAGTAGAGCTGCAGCGTTGTTTCGTACCGATTTGATTTTACCCCAATGCCGGATAATGCGTGTATTGCCCATCAGGGCTTCGAGCTCCTCGTCCGGCATGGCGCGGACGCTGTGTGGATCAAAACCGGAGAATACCTCCTCAAAAGCCGGCCATTTGGCGTCGACCAGGCTGTGCTTGAGCCCGGCGCGAAAGACCCGCCGGCACATCTCAGATAGATAGCGGTTGTCGGGAATACTGCGCAAAGCCGCCACGGATTTGGCTTCGGGAAGGCGGACGGACAGGTCCTTCGCCCCGCCACAACGCGCGGACGCAGCGGCCTCGATCTCCTCAAACGGTTCCATGTTGGATCGTAGCGGCCAGCGGGTCGCCGATGCTATGGGGGCTTATTGCTGGTCCTGCTGTTCCAGGGGGCTGGTTTGCCGCTGTTCCGGTATCAGGTCGGGATTCTGCCACTCCGGGCCCGCCGCGCCACCGCTTGCGCCGGTCGCGTCCAAATCGCTTGGCAGCTCGACGACACGGGTATAGTCCGCGCCATACTGGATCAGAACCGGTGACTCGCTTGGAATGGGCTCTTCCTCGCCGTCCCGGTTTTGGACCAGGGTCACGATGCGCCCGTCGTCGGTGCGGATCACATACTCGATCCCCTCCCGGCTCTTGCCCGACTCCTCGGCCAAGTAGCCGGCGCCGGCGCCGATGAGGCCACCGATGACTGCGGCCAGCACGCTGCCATTGCCGCTGCCGATCGCCACGCCGCCGACGGTGGCGCCCGCGGCGCCGCCCGCCAGGGCGCCGACACCGGAGTTCTCGCCGCCCTGCACGTCGACGACGCGGGACGTCACGACGGTTCCCTGCGAAGTCTCGATGACGCGGCCAACGTCTTGGACGTTGTAGCGCCCCGAGGTCGGGTTCGAGCAGGCGGCCAGCAATAGGCCTGCCGCCAGGGCGATGGTGGCGGGGCGTATGATGGGGTGAGCGTATCTCATCAGAGTTCTTAGCCTCATCTGAGTTGTCTGTCGGCCATCATATCAACTGAAACGGCCATCCGGTTGGAGAAATATCGGCCAAATCTTGGTATCCGGTTAGTAAGGGACACGGCCCGGCGCGGCGAACCATTCGGTAAAGGCCCCTTTCGCCTCCGCTTGAAGCAACTGCTTGATTTCCAACGTTCGCTTCCCGAGGGGAAGGGCTAGTTCGCGATAGAGAAACTCGTCGTCAAATCCGATGGCGGCGGCATCGTGCCGGTCATTTCCGTACCAGACCCGATCGAGGCCCGCCCAATAGGTGGCGGCGAGACACATCGGGCAGGGCTCGCAACTCGTATAGATCTCACATCCGTTGAGCTTGAACGTGCCAAGCGCTCCTGCGGCGGCCCGGATGGCGACCATTTCGGCGTGGGCGGTCGGATCGTTGGCGCCGGTCACCTGGTTCGTCCCCTCGCCGATGATCCGGCCGTCCTTGACGATAACGGCACCGAAGGGGCCGCCGTCCGGTCGGCCGATGTTTTGCCGGCTCAGGGCGATCGCCTGGCGCATGAAATCCTCGGCCTCCATTGGCTTTCCTTATTTCGTTATGGGTGATTGGCGGGCGATCTGAACGGGTGTACCGATGGCCAGGCCGAGGTCCTTGTCGGCCCGGCCCATATTGACGGCGATTTCGGCGAGGCCGTTGGCGTTCTCGTACCAGAATGCCTCGCCGGAGCTGCGGTCCGAGAAGGTGCAAGCCTGTTCCAGCCGCCGTCCTTCGGCAAGCATGCCGGCATTGGCGGGGACCGTCTCAGCCCGCCGTCCGGTAACGGCGTTGCCGAAATGGTCGATGTAGACGATTTGATCGAGGTCGTCGGACCAGTCGGGTCGGCGGACTGCGTTGGGATCGATCTCACGGCCCGGCGGATTGGCGCCCTTGGCCAGTTGCCCGGCCACCGGCGCGAAGAGGTCGCGGCCGTGGAAACTGGCACTCAGGTGCTCGGGGCGCCATTCGATGTGCCAAGACCTGGCGCCCTCGGCGCGACGCATGACAATCTCGAACAGGCCGTTGTCCGGTCCGACGAACCATTTGTTGTTGGCTTCCACAATGACCGGTCTTCGCTCGCTGCCGACACCTGGATCGACCACACAAAGAAAGATGGCGCGGGCCGGGAACTCGGCCACAAAGGGTGCGAGCAGGTAGGCGCTGGCCTTCGGATCTCTGGACGGCGCATCGTTGAACAGGTCGATGATCGGGGTCTGGGGCGCGAGGTCGTGCAGGACCGCCCGCATCTGACCGATATAGGGCCCGGCGGCGCCGAAATCCGTGAAAAGAACGATCACGCCGCTTCTCGTTTGGCGTTGTTGCGTTGGCGCGACCGCCGGGTTGGCGGCTCCGGCAGATTGCGCGCATCCTTGACCACCCGGATCGTCAGGGTCTCGGCGCGACCACGGATCGGCCGATCCTCGGTCGGCCAGCCGTCCAGATCGACACCGGCCAGATCAACGACGCGCTGCGACAGCACAAGTTGCGCGCCGAACTCCTTCGTCATCGATTCCAGGCGGCTGGCCGTGTTGACCGTATCGCCGATCGCGGTGATCGACGTGGAGTCCGCATAGCCCATTTCGCCAACGATGGCCGGACCGGAGTGGATGCCGATGCCGATACGCAGCGGCTGCGGCAGATCCGCGGCGAGCAGACGGTTCAGGTCTTCGAGCTGTTCGGACATGGCGCGCGCCGCACGTATGGCGTCGGCGCTTCCCCGGCGGGGGCTACTGTTCACGCCAAACAACGCCATGATGCCGTCGCCGATGAACTTGTCGACGCGGCCGCCGGCGCTATCAATGGCCTCGCCCATCGAGCGGAAATACCGGTTCAGGATGAACACCACGTCGTACGGCAGTTTGGCTTCCGAAATCGTCGTGAAGCCGCGGATATCGGCGAACAGCACCGCGATCTCTTGCTCGCGGCCCTGATGTGCGTCCGTCTTTTGAAAGCCCTGCTGGGGCCCGACATTGGGCGGCAGTAGGGGCGTGACGGACAGATCGTGGGTCGGCCGCAGTTGACATGCCAGGCGAACGTCGGGGGCGGCGCGGATTCGATCGAGGACCTTTTGCTCCGCCGGCATCGGTTCCTCCAAGTGCTCACTCCCCGCATTGATGCGGACGCGACAGGTCGAGCATCGGCCGCGTCCGCCACACACGGACGCGTGGGGAATGCCATTAATACGGCTGGTTTCCAGCAAGGTGGGGCCGCGCACGATCTGCGCGCGGCGGCCGTTCGGATAGGTCACGCGAATGACGCCGCGCCAACGTTCGGCGAGTTGCCGGGCAACGCGGGCGATCAGCGTCAGGGCAAGCAAGCCGCCATAGATTTGCAGGATGGTCTGCTCAAGTGGGTAAATGGTGCCTTGCAGGACTTCGACTTCGGGCACGTTGGCGGCCGCGAACAGCGCCTCGGTCCAGCCTTCCTGCGCGGCAAGGGCCGCGACCCGGCGTCCGCCGGCGACGTAGCCCAGCATCGAGACGACGGGCAGCAGCAGGGCCGTACCGTACAGGTACGGGACAGCGCGCCGGTACCAGGGCTTCAAGTGCAGCCAGAAATAGATGCCGATGCAGGCGTGGATCCAGATCACTGTCGACGCCAGGACCTGCCGGTAGCCGTTCCCTTCGACCCAGAGCTGCCACAGCACCAGCGCATACATGTCCTCGACGCCGTGCATCTGATGAGCGCCCCGGGTGCCGACGATGTGAATCACGATGAGCGGCGGCGTGAAGAGGCCCAGCAGTAGCTGGGTGAGCTCGCTCGCCGGCATGCGCAGGCGCCGGCGGGCATAGACCGCCCACAGCGCCAGAAGAACATGGATAATCATCGACGCCATCAGCACGACGGTGCCGGGCGGGCTGCGCCAGAGCATCAAGAACCAGACCCGGCCGGCCTCCATGGCCGATAGAGAGATCAGCCCGACGGCATGGTTAAGGAAATGGGTTGCGACAAACGCCACCAGCACGAGGCCGGTCCATAAGCGCACCGAGCGGGCCGTAACCGGATTGCGGCGCAAGTAACGACGGATCTGCCGGCCATAGCGGCCCGGATGCAGGGCCACGCTACCGGGGGCCATCGCCAACATCGCGTTCAAGTCGATCCATAACCAGGTAAATGCTCGGCAGTTTGTTGCTAAATCCTTGATTATACACGTTGATTTGAACGTGATCCGGGCGGATAATCGGCGCCATGATCTCGTCTTTCCCAACGGCGATCAATGGGTTGCGGGCCGCTTCCGTCCGCGTAGCCGTGGCCGGTGAGACTATCGCCAATATGCAGACGTCGGGCGCGATCGATCCGGCAACCCAAGCCTATAGCGGTTACAAGCCGAAGCAGGTCCAGCAAAGCTCGGCCTTGGCCGGTCCGCAGACGAGGGTTACGACCAAATCACCAGGCTTCATACCGGTGTTCTCGCCGGATCATCCTGACGCGAACGCCGACGGTCTGATCGGCATGCCGGATGTGAACTTGGCCCAGAATATCGTGGACATGAAGATCGCCCAGACGGCCTACGAGGCGAATGCCAAGGTGTTGAAGACCGCCTTCGATATGAGCGGGACGCTGTTCAAGGTGCTGTCCTAGGGCAATCTAGGCGCCCCGGCCGCGGGCCCGTTCGTAAAGGGGCATCGCCTGGGGCAAGAGACTCTCAATACGTTGGATCCGCGTGTTCGGCGACGGATGCGTCGACAGGAACTCCGGTGGGCGGCTGCCGCCGAAGGCGTCGAAATTGCGCCACAGCTCGACGGCCTGACGCGGGTCGTAGCCGGCCTGGGCCATCAGAATGACGCCGATCTCGTCCGCTTCTGCCTCTTGGTTGCGGGTGAAGGGCAGGACAAGACCGAGGGTCGCGGCCTGAGCGGCCAATTGCGCATATTGATTGCCGTTTTCCGTCCCAGCGGAGATGGCGCCGAGCCCGGCCTGGAGGACCATCTGCGTGGTAATGCGCTCCGAGCCGTGGCGGGCGATGGCGTGGCCGACCTCGTGGGCCATGACGGCGGCGAGCTGATCGTCGTTCTTGGCTACCTGGAAGAGGCCCGTGTTGACGCCGACTTTGCCGCCCGGCAGGGCGAAGGCGTTGGGGCTCTCGTCCTCGATCACATTGAATTCCCAATCGAAGTCGTTCCGGCCGCTGACCGCGGCGATCCGGTTGCCGACTTCCTGCACCCGGCGCTGCAGTTCAGCGTTGTCCGTCAGCGTGCTCTGGGCCAGGATCTGCTGATAGGCTTGGAGCCCGAGTTGGGCGTCCTGGGATTCGGGCACGAGTATGAACTGTTGCCGGCCGGTGATCGGCGCGGTCTCGCAGCCGGCGGCGATAAGAGTGATTGCCGCCGCGAACAAGAACCGCGTCTTGCCAAGGAACCGCTTCATGGAGACTGTCTTCCTCACCCCGTTTCCCGTTTTGTAATCGACGCCAGCGCGGCGGGCGAGTCTACATCGACGAGGATGTTGGCATCGTCCATCGGCACCTCGGCGACGACATCCATGTTCTCGCCGATGAGATGCCGGGCACCGACGTCGCCGGCGACGGACATCATCTCGGCGAAGAAACGCCTGGCCCACAAGACCGGATTGCCGCGCTTGCCCTGCCAGGTCGGTACGCATATGGCGCGACCCTCGAGGGGATTGAGCGCGGCAATCAATTTGTCGAGCTGCGGCGCCGAGACCAGCGGCATGTCGCCGAGCACAACCAGGACTCCGTCGCACTCTTCCGGAACGGCGGCCAAGCCGGCTTGCAGCGAGGCGCTGAGGCCCGCTGCGAAGTCTTGGCTGTCGGCAAACCGCACGGGACGGTCGTCAAGCACGGCATGAACCTGCGCGGCTTGATGACCGGTGACAACGACAACAGGTTCAGCGCGCGACTTGAGAACCGCGTCGGTCGTGCGCTGGACCATCGGCTTGCCGTCAATGTCGGCGAGCAGCTTGTTGACGCTGCCCATCCGGCGTGACTGGCCGGCCGCGAGAATGATTGCGGCGATCCTGGGCACATGCGGCTTGGTCGTTGCGGCGGCCGGCGCGTCGGCGCGGGGCAGGGGACGGCTGGGTATCTCCATGAGCAAGCCGCCGGCGCCCATGCGCATGACCGCATCGCTGTCGACCGGAATGTCGGCGAGCAACCGCGCCAGTACCCAGTCGAAGCCGTTGAGCTTCGGCGAGCGCGCGCAGCCGGGCAGCCCCAGCACGGGAAAGCCATCGATCTCACCCAGCAGGATCAAGTTGCCGGGGTCGACCGGCATCCCGAAATGGACGATACGGCCGCCGGCCTGCTCGATTGCCGCCGGAATAACGTCGCGACGGTCGACGATGGCGGAGGCACCGTTGATCAGCAGCAGTTCGGCCCCGGCACCGCGCCGTTCCGTTATGCTCGCCGCCAGTGCCGCGACTTCGTGCGCGCACCGGCCTTCCCGTGCGAGGTCGTTGCCAAACGCGACGAGGCGTGCCCGCGTGACGTCGGCCGTCTTGTTCAGGACGGTCTCCTTGGTGCCGGCGAGCCGGGTTTGGATGAGCGAAACCGGCCTCCTCCGGAAGGGTGCGACACGCAGCAAGGGCCGGTTTCGTTGCGCCTCGGCTTCGCAGGCAGCGACTTGCGTTTCGGGTACGGCGAACGGGATGACCTTCACGGTACCGACCATCTGCCCGACCTGCGCGGTGTCGTACGGCGACAGCGTGGCCAGCGTGATGCCTTCCTCGACGAGGTTCAGCGCGTCGACGCGGGCGGTGTCGTACACGGTAACGCCTGGCACCTCGGCGACGAGATTACAGCGGCCCGTGAAGGCGGCGGTGATCGAGAGTCCGGGACCGGCGATCGCCTTGGCGACACGCGTCGCCGCCGGGTCCTCGCCGACGTCCCGATCTTCGAGGCGGGCGCATACCACCTGTTCGATGCCGGCGTCGCCAAGCGCCGTAATGTCGTCCACCGACAGAACCCGGCCCTTCTTGAAGACGCGCCGGCCGGCCTTTTGCGCGTGAGCGAGGATCGCGCCGGCCGCTTGGTCGACGTCCGTCGGGCCGAACTTCACGCAGCGGTTTCCCGGTGCAGCGCTTGGGTCATCTGCGCGAGGATCGAGACGGCGATCTCAGCTGGGCTTTTGGCCCCGATGGCCAGGCCGATCGGTCCGTTGATGCGGTCGATCTCGGCGTCGCTGAATCCCGCGTCGCGCAAGCGGCCGCAGCGCGCGCCGTGGGTTCGCTTACTGCCGAGGGCACCGATGTAGAACACGTGCGAGCGCAAGGCGACGGAGAGGGCCGGGTCGTCGAGTTTCGGGTCGTGGGTCAAGGTGACGATCGCCGTCCGGTGATCCGGCCGCAGTTCCTCGAGGGCCTCGTCCGGCCATGCATCGGACAGATGCACGCCGGGGAAACGGTCTTTCGTTGCGAAGGCACCGCGCGGATCGATGATCGTCACATCGTAGCCGGCAACCTGCGCCATCGGCACCAGGGATTGGGAAATGTGCACCGCGCCCACCACGACCAACCGCTTCGGCGGGTTGAGGGCGAGCACGAACAGGTCGCCCTCGGCGACGTCGATACGGCCAGCGCGGTCGTCCATCAGGCGGCTGCGTACCTCGGCGACCGTGGCCGCGGACAGTTCCAGCTCACCATTGGTTTCCGTTGGCGTGACCGCCGACTGAACGCCGTCCGACAACCGCGTGACGACCGCGAGCGGGGTCTTGTCCGTGCGGCAGGACAGCATGTGCTCCAGGATCGTGGCGCGCATTTCCTACTCCACGCGCTCCACATAGACCTCGACCTTGCCGCCACAGGCGAGGCCGACTTCCCACGCCATCTCGTTGCTCACGCCGAAGTCGAGAAGCTTTGGCTGGCCGCCGTCGATGACCTCGCGGGATTCCATGACCACCGCACCCTCGATACAGCCGCCGGAGACCGAGCCGACCATGTTGCCGCCGTCGTCGATGGCCATCTGGCTACCGACGGGCCGGGGTGATGAGCCCCAAGTGGTGACGACGGTGGCGAGGGCGACACCTTTGCCATCTTTTCGCCAGGCGGCCGCATGGCCGAGAACATCATCCTGGGTCAGGCCGCCTGCTCGAATTTCCGCCATTCCGAACCCTCTCTGTTATGACTGAGCCGGCTCAGACTATTGGTGAGCTGGCTGAGGCTCTCCAGATTGTGGATGGTCTGCACATGGTCGACATGGGCGACCATCGCTTGAGCCCCTTTGGATTTGGGCTCGTAGCCGTCGTAACGTAAAAGCGGGTTGAGCCAAATCAAGCGGCGGCAGGACTTGTGGAGGCGCTCCATATTGAAGGCGAGGCCGGCGCCGGCGTCGCGGTCCAGCCCGTCCGAGATCAACAAGACGACGGCGCCCTGACCCAACACCCGCCGCGACCAGTCCCGGTTGAACTCCCTGAGGCAAACGCCGATCCGCGTGCCGCCGGACCAGTCGTCGACGGTTTCGCCGATCTTGGCGAGAGCCTCGTCGACGTCGCGGTAGCGCAATTGTCGGGTGATGTTGGTCAGCCGCGTGCCGAAGACGAAGCTATGGACGCGGTCGCGGTCGTTGGTAATCGCGTGCATGAAATGCAGGAGCATGCGCGAGTAGCGGCTCATCGAACCGGAGATGTCGCAGAGGATCACCAGCGGGGGATGCCGTTCCTGGCGGCGGCGAAAGCGCAGAGGAATGGTATCGCCGCCCGCCCGCAAGGCGGTTCGAAGCGTGGCCCGCATGTCGACCCGGTTGCCGTCGATTTGCGGCCGGAAGCGCCGGGTCTGGACCTGCATGATCGGCAAGCGCATGGCCGCGATCGCCCGCTTGGCTGCGGCGATTTCGGCAGCCGACATCTTCTCGAAGTCCATGCTCTGCAGGACCTCGCGGCTCGACCACGTCATGACCGTATCAAAGTCGACTTCGGACTCCTCATGGGGCTCCGGCGATTCGCTCTTGCCGGACTGCAGCGCCTCGGCGATACGGCGCGAAATCTCATCTTTTTTCTGCGACTGGCCGTCTTGGACGGGCGAGGGCGGGAGGACGAGGGACAGCATCCGTTCGAGGATGTGGGGATTTCGCCAAAACACGTGGAAGGCCTGGTCGAAGAGGTCCCGGTGATCACGCCGGCTGACGAAGACCGCGTGCAGCGCCCAATAGAAGTCCTCGCGATGGCCGATCCCGACATCCTCGACGGCCTGCAACCCGCGGAGGACGCGCCCCGGTCCGACCGGCAAGCCGGCGGCACGCAGGACACGCGCGAAGTGCATGATGTTGGCGGCGAGCTTACCTTCTCCGCCGGCCGACCTTGGGATCTTGGGGATCGTGTTCAAGCGCTCACCGGGCCGCGGCGATCTCGGCGTTGACTTGATCGAGGATACGCGCCGCTTCGCTGCCTTGCATGCGGGCGATATCGTCCTGGTACTTCAAAAGGACCCCGAGGGTGTCGTCGATGGCGCCGGGGCTGAGTTCAATGAAATTGAGCTGATGCAGCGCTGACGCCCAGTCGATCGTCTCGGCGACGCCGGGGGCCTTGAAGAGGTCGACATTGCGGAGCTCTTGCACGAAGTGGACGACCTGCTGGCTCAGCTTGGCACCAACATCGGGTGCCTTCAGTTTGATGATCTCCAGTTCGCGTTCGGCTGTCGGGTAGTCTACCCAATAGTAGAAGCAGCGCCGCTTCAGGGCGTCGTGAATCTCGCGCGTTCGGTTCGACGTGACGACGACGACCGGCGGCTCGTCGGCGTGGACGGTACCGATCTCCGGAATGGTGACCTGGAAGTCCGACAGGATCTCGAGCAGGAAGGCCTCGAACGGCTCGTCGGTGCGATCGAGCTCGTCGATGAGGAGGACGGGCGGCCCAGCCAGATCTTTCTCGAGGGCCTGCAACAGGGGCCGCTTGATGAGGAAGCGCTCGCTGAAGATATCCGACCCTAGCTGGTCACGGTCGTGAACGCCCTCCGCCTCGGCGAGGCGGATCTCGATCATTTGCTGGGAGTAATTCCACTCGTACACGGCCGAGGAAACATCCAGCCCCTCGTAACACTGCAGGCGCAGCAACCGCCGGCCCAGTGCATCGGCCAGGACCTTGGCGATCTCGGTCTTGCCGACGCCGGCCTCGCCTTCGAGAAAAATCGGCCGCCGCTGTTTCAGCGCCAGGAAGACAGCGGTCGCGAGGCTGCGGTCGGCGATGTATCGCCCGCGAGCGAGCAAGTCGATGGTCGCGTCGACGTCGTTCGGTAGTCCCATGGGTGCTCCGAGGGGGCGGGAAGGGCGGCTGTTCGCAAGAGATGCCTATTTTTGCCGCCAGTTCCCGCCTTCATCAAGGAACCAGGTGCCGCCTGGCGCACTCTGGATGATCCGGTCGGCGTAGATGCGGCCGACGGCATCGACGTTGGTCCCCTCCTTGGCGGCAACATCCGCATAGACACTGCGGCGCTCGGCGTTGACCTGGTCCACCAGTTGCTGGATATCGGCACCGCCACTCCGGACGACGGCGAAGCCATCGAAGCGCTCGCCAACCGCACCGCTGGCGCGCGGTCCGTCGAGCAGCTTCGCCTGGGCGACCGCCAGGCCGGGCGCAACCATGAGGAGAATTAGTGCCAGGGCGACCAGGCGCCGCGCTCTAGAAAATGGGATTGGTGTCGACATCTTCTTCAGCCTGTTCCTCGATGCGGAGGCGGACATCCGCGTCGAGTTTGATGTTGAGGTTGATGGTGATGGGTTCCGTGGGTGCCTCGACGGCGACGCGCGGTTGGCAC
>CAJICA010000102.1_pt1 | contig 14255 bp, 14 predicted proteins | sample 9199501 | NCBI WGS metagenome assembly CAJICA01 (sample SAMEA7708319, study PRJEB35096) | sediment metagenome | biome: marine neritic benthic zone biome [ENVO:01000025]; feature: sediment [ENVO:00002007]; material: shallow marine sediment [ENVO:03000034] sea grass bed [ENVO_01000059] ... | reverse complement strand
CGGTACCGCTTGTCGTCTATTTCGTTTCCGGCCGTTGGTTCGTCCGCGGCATCGCGGCCGGCGCGGTCAAGGGCTGACCAATGGCAACTGTCCGAGTGAATAACCTCGAAGTATCTTTCGGCCCATTGAGGGTTCTTAGCGAACTCAATCTAGAGATCGAAGCCGGCGAGTTCGTTGTGCTGCTCGGCCCATCGGGCTGCGGCAAATCCACGCTCCTTAACGCTATCGCCGGGCTGCTGGACGTCAGCGACGGTCAGATCTGGATCGATGGTCGGAACGTTACTTGGGAGGAACCGAAGGACCGCGGTATCGGCATGGTCTTCCAGTCCTATGCGCTGTACCCACGCATGACGGTCGAGGGCAATCTGTCTTTCGGCCTGAAGATGGCGAACGTGCCGAAGCTCGAGATCGAGCGGCGGATCAATAGTGCCGCCAAGCTACTGCACATCGACAGGCTCATGAAACGCCGACCGTCGGAGCTCTCCGGCGGCCAGCGCCAGCGTGTTGCCATCGGACGCGCCCTGGTGCGTGATGCCAACGTATTCCTGTTCGACGAACCGCTGTCGAACCTCGATGCCGCCTTGCGTACCGAGCTGCGCGTCGAGCTCAAGCGTCTGCATCGAGAGCTGGGCAACTCGACGATGATCTATGTGACCCACGACCAGGTCGAGGCACTCACCCTCGCCGACCGCATGGCCGTGATGCATGGGGGAATCATCCAACAGTTCGACAAACCCCGCAACATCTACCATCGCCCGGCCAACCGCTTTGTCGCCGGCTTCGTCGGTTCACCGCGCATGAACTTCCTCGACGGCCGGATCGAAAAGGAATCGGACCAATACGCTTTCGTCGCCGACGGTATCGAACAGACGTTGAACGGATATGCCTTCGCTAGCGACGTTAAGTCCGGCACGCCGGCTCAGCTTGGCATACGGCCCGAGCACATCCGCATCGATCAGAACGGCGGTGCCCACGAAGCGAGTGTTGAACTTGTCGAACCAATGGGCGCCGAAACCGTTGTCTGGTGCAAGACCGCCGACCACACCCTCGGCCTTCGCCTGGAAGGCGATGTCTCATTCGAGAGCCAGGAGCGGTTGAGGGTGACCTTTCCCGGAGAGCGCTTGAACCTGTTCGACCGTGATTCGGGCATTCGGCTCTAGATCCATTGATCCTAGCTGGCATGAGTTCATGACAAACACTGACACTCTCTCGATTCAACTTTACAGCCTGCGCAACTACGGCGACCTGGAGCAGGCCCTCGATCTCGTTGCATCGGTTGGTTTCAAGCTCGTCGAACCGGTAATGTCACACTACGACACGGCGGACGCGACACGCGCCGCGCTGGACGAGCGCATCCTGAAGGCCCCAAGCGGCCACTTCTCACTTGAAGCTGTCAGTGAACGGACGGACTGGACAATCGAAGTCGCCCAGAGCATTGGCCTCCAGCAAATCATCGTACCTGCGGTGCCGCCGGCGATGCGCACCGACAAGACCGCCGGCTGGCAACACATCGCCGACACCATGGCGAACGCTGCCGCGCGGCTGAACGACGCCGGGCTAACCCTCGCCTACCACAATCACGATTGGGACTTTCGGACCCTGGATGACGGCCGGACGCCAATGGATATCCTGCTCACGGCACCGAATGTACATTGGCAAGCCGACATCGCCTGGATCGCCCGCGCCGGTGTCGACGTGCACGCCTGGCTCGGCAAATACGAAGACCGGCTAATCAGCTGCCATATCAAGGACATCGCCCCTGCCGGCGAAAAGCTTGACGAGGACGGCTGGACCGACGTCGGCAGCGGCACCATGCAGTGGGAGCAATTGTGGAGACGCTGCTGCGCAACACCGGCGAAGTGGATGGTTGTCGAGCATGACAACCCAAAACACTTCGAGCAGTTTGTCGAGCGCAGCTTCACCTTCCTAAACGGCCTCAGCGCCTAACTTCCGGAGCCAGAAGACCATGGAACCGATGAAAGCGGGCCTGATCGGCTGCGGCAACATCAGCGACACTTACCTGCAAATGGCGCCGCGGTTCGCGGGTCTCGACATCGTGGCGTGCGCGGACATCATGCCCGAAGCAGCAGCGGCCAAGGCCGCCGAGTACAACGTCGCGGCAAAGGATGTCGCGGCCATGTTAGCGGACCCGGAGATCGAGCTGCTGATCAACCTAACGGTGCCGAACGCCCATGCGGAGGTCACACAGCGCGCGCTGGACGCCGGTAAGCATGTCTATTCCGAGAAGCCGCTGGCCGCGACCTTCGCCGGCGCACGCCAGATAGCCGAAACCGCGGCCCGCACCGGGCGCCGCGTCGGCTGCGCGCCTGATACGTTTCTCGGGGGCGGACACCAGCGCGCCCGCCGCTTGGTCGACGACGGCGTCATCGGCCGTCCCGTCGGCGCGACCGCGCTATTCCTCTCGCCTGGCATGGAGTCCTGGCACCCCAACCCGGACTTCTTTTTCAAGCCGGGCGGCGGACCCGTACTGGATGTCGGGCCCTACTACATCGCCGCGCTGGTCAATCTGATGGGACCGGTCCGCCGTGTCACGTCTAGCGCGACGATCAGTCACCCGGAGCGCACCATCACCAGCGAGCCCTTAAAAGGCACGAAGATCCAGGTTGAAGTGCCGACCCACGTTTCGGGCACCCTGGAGTTTCATTCTGGGGCCCTCGCCGCCTTCATGGCCAGTTGGGACGTCCAGCGCCATGCCCACAACCCGATCGAGATATATGGCACGGCTGCGTCACTGATTGTCCCCGACCCGAACTTCTTCGGCGGCGACTGCAAAGTCGGCCGCTCAGGCAGCGAGTGGGAGAGTGTCGGGCCCGATGGGCTGGCCTTCGCCGAGCCCAATTGGACCACGTCCCGCGAGACCAAGGTCGCCAACCACCGCATCATCGGTGCCCTCGACATGGCGTACGCCATCCGTGCGGATCGTCCCCACCGGGCCAACCTCGAGTTCGCGCTGCATACACTGGAGATCATCGAAGCGCTGGCAACCTCCGCCCAGCGACATACCCATGTCGACGTCGAAAGCACCTGCGAGCGCCCGGCCGCCGTGCCCGCCGGGACAGGCGAAGACGTGTTCCGCTATGAACCGATCCGCAGTCCGCTTGTCTGTTCAGAGGTTCCGCAGTGATCCAGTGTTTCAGACCGCACGTATTCGGTGGCAATTGCAACCAATTCAGTTGAGGAACCGAACGTGAAAAAGCTCATGTTGCTAACCGCGGCCACATTTGGCTTTACCCTTCCAGCCACATTTGCCTCCGCCGCCGATATCGTCGACACCGCCGTTTCGGCCGGCTCATTTGAGACCCTGGTTGCCGCCGTACAGGCTGCCGAGTTGGTCGACACCCTGAAGGGCGAAGGCCCGTTCACGGTGTTCGCGCCAACCGACGAGGCCTTTGCCGCGCTGCCCGACGGCACGGTCGAAGACCTGCTCAAGCCCGAGAACAAGGACCAGCTAGTCGCCGTCCTCACCTACCATGTCGTGCCGGGAAAAGTGATGTCGGGCGAACTCGCCGGCAAGGAAATGAGCGTCGCCAGCGTCCAGGGGGGTGACATCGCCATCGACGCCACTGGCGACAACGTTATGATCAACGACGCCACGGTGGCGACCGCCGACATCGAGACCGACAACGGCATCATCCACGTCATCGACAAGGTCATACTACCGCCGCAATAACCCGAAGTATTCCGATCTCGATCTGAGATTTCGCCCTGACGACGGACGCCGGCCCCATGTGGCCGGCGTCCTTCTTGCCCCTGGATCGTTAGGGAACGGCCCCTTCGAAGACCTTCAGCAGCCGCGCCAGCACCATTAGGGCCACCGCGAACAGGAAGATCCATCCGGTGCGCCGCAAAGCCGACATGGTTAACGTCTTGTTAAGGTTACCCGAGTATGTATGGAGCGTGCATTCTTCATGCTTCCTCCCTGAAACTTGGCCCCGCTATCCAGCGGGGCTTTTCTTTTTTGGCCCCGCCCCGGGCCAAGCCGCGAGCGACCGACCTGTAGACGCCTACGGGCCGCCGTTCTCCCGGATCTGACGATCCACGGCGACATGGAGCTCGTCTAGAGTTCCGAAGGGCTGCCCATCCAGACCGCCAAGCGACAAGTGACTCGTATGGAACGAGAAACGGTCCCCCAAGGTCATCGCGTGGCCGACAACCTGTCCTTCAATTTCAACGGGATAGCTGTGAATCGGCATGCCCGCGCTCCCATGCTACCTTCTTATCGGCCAGAAGAACCCCTATTAAAGCGCCTCGCGTGGCGGGGACAAGAGGAAACAAGACGTGGCGCGAAAACCCCCATCGCGGTACGCCAAGAGGTCGCGAACGCATGGCTAGATTCGTTCTTGTTTCGAACCGCGTGCCAGCGCCTGGCCAGGAGACGGCGACCGCCTTCACGGCCGCGCTGACCGCCGCTCTACGCGGCCGGGAGAGCGTCTGGTTCGGCTGGAGCGGCCGCATCGCCGAGAGCGGCACCGGTCAGGTCAAGCTACTGAAGAGGAAAGCCTTGACCATCGCCGCCGTCGATCTCGAGCAGCGTGACTATGACGAATACTACAACGGCTATGCCCACCAGACCTTGTGGCCGCTATTTCACTATCGCATCGGCCTGGCGTCCTTCGACCGCGCCTATTACGACGCATACCACCGCGTGAACGCGCTCTTTGCGCGGCACCTAATGGACGTCGTCCAGCCTGGCGACAACATCCTCGTCCAGGACTACCACCTGATCCCATTGGGGGAAGAGCTGCGCAAGCTCGGCTGCACCGCACCTATTGGCTTCTACCTGCATATCCCCTTCCCCGCGCCGCAGGTCCTCGCGACTCTCTACAACCACAGGCGTCTAATCCGTTCTTTGCTCGCCTATGACCTGGTCGGATTCCAAACGAATGAAGACGTCCAAGCATTCCGCGACTACATCGAGCGCGAACTCGGTGGCACCGCGACCGAAGACCGGGTTGCAGCGAATGCCGAGCACACGCGCATCTGCGCGCGCCCCTTCGGCATACATGTCGAGGGCGCGGTTCGCCAGCCCACAACCGCGGCCGCCGTCCGTCAAACCGATCGTCTTGCCAGAAGCCTTGGCAATCGGCACCTCATCATCAGCGCCGACCGGCTCGACTACACGAAGGGCTTATTTGAGCGGCTGTCCGCATTCGAACTGCTGCTCGAACGCCATCCCGAGGCCCGCGGGCGCGCCACGATGATGCAGACGGTGATCGCGTCACGACGGCCAGGTGTCGCTGACTATGACGAACTACAGCGCAACCTGGAGGTCGCCGCGGGTCACCTCAATGGCAGATACGCGGATTTCGACTGGGTCCCGTTGCGATACATCTACAAGAGGGTGACGCGTCAGGCGACGGCCGGCCTGTTCCGTGCCGGCCGCGTTGGTCTCATGACCCCTTTGCGAGATGGCATGAACCTCCTGGCGAAGGAGTACGTCGCTGCGCAAGACCCGGACGATCCAGGTGTCTTGGTGTTGTCGCGCTTTACCGGCGCGGCTGATGCGCTCCGCGACGCCATCATCGTCAATCCGTACGACATACTGGAGACGGCGGAAGCACTGCACGATGCCATAGAAATGCCACTCGACGAACGCCGCGACCGTTGGGCAAACCTCATGGAAGCGACGCGGCGCGACAGTGCCGAGGCGTGGTTCGATGGAATGTCGTCCGAATTGACTTTGAAATAATTAGAAAGAAAGAGTGATTTGTCTTCTCGGTACTACATTCCCTTATCATCAGAAGCATTAACACGAAGTGAGCCGTTCCTGTGTCGATGTACATTACCGAGCGTGAATTTAGATCTCGCCCCATGCGCGGCGCATGGTTTCGCATACGCCTGATCAAACTATCGCGCTTCTTCCGGAACCTTCGATCGTTGAGCAGCTAGGCCCGGTCGATCATCGGCACATTGCGACGCGGCGACGCATTGTCATTCGCGGGCGCCGCGGCACCCGCCGGGCGCCTAGTGCCCGATCCTTGCGCCATGGCAAGTGCTGCCTCAAGCCGCGAGACGTCGGCTCTTAGGTCTCGCAAGCGCCCGTTGAGCCGCGCGATCACGGCACGGTAGCGCTCGCGCGTTACCCGCGGGGGATAAAGGGTATCGAGAATAGTCGACCCGAGTTGTCGAACCACGCTGCGCCTTCCTCATCCTGATCTTCTTGATTGCCGGGCAGACTGCGCTGATTCGCATCCAGAGTCTCGTGACAAAGATCGGTATGGCAACACTTCAGGACTGATTAGGTGCAACCAACGCGTTGCCTCTAGATGGCCCGTCGTGACTGCCCCCAACCCCCCGACCGCCCGTTCGCAACGCCTTTCACCCGCCCTTGTGTCGTGCGCCCGAAGGCGATATCAGCTCTCGAACACGGTGGAGCGAATGCGGAACGAACTGAACAAACTCGTCGAACATGACCTGACCGACGACTGCCCCGTCTGCCGGGCGCAACAGATGGTTGCCGTCGCCCTGTTGCCAGCCGTTGCCGCCTGGGAACAAAGCACCGAGTTATCGCGGTTCTCCTTGGCTTTGCATGGAGCCGCCGAGCTGCTCGGTGCAATGCTGGAAGAAGGTTTGTCCCGCGAAGAAGTCGAGGAGGCCGTTAGCCAGTTGCTTGATGAGATAGAGCAGCGCATCGCCGAAGACCGCGCCCTGGGCGGCCCGCCTCAAGGGACCGCCTGAGCGCCTGGCAGGTCGCTGAAGCCGATCCAAAAACTGGCAAATGGGGTGGCTGAGGGGACTTGAACCCCCGACCCCCAGATCCACAATCTGGTGCTCTAACCACCTGAGCTACAGCCACCATCGCGCTAGGGCTTAAGGTGTAGTCTCGCCTCGAAACCTCGTCAAGCGACGGCGATCGGGTCATGGGGGACCCTCCGAGGGCCGTCCGCATCGAGCCCGGTCCCCGAAGTAGGCCGTTTATCCGTTATCCCCAACGACCAGCAAAGAAGACGGAATAACCGCGCCGCAGGGTCGTCTTCATTGATGGGAGGGCGGCACCCCGCGACACACAATCGCACCCGCGTACCAAGCCAGACGAACGCCGCCCTCCCACGGTACGGCGTAAGAGGAGACGCATGATGACCCGACGGATCCGTTTGCTCCTGCCGGCTCTAGCCTCCGTTTTGTTGTTTGCCCTCGCGGCATGCGACGAAGCCGGAACGGGGACGGAGACCGGCGAGATTCCACAACAAGATCAACCGGCACCATCGCAATAGCCGGGTAAGGCCACGGCCAATCGTCTCAGTTTGGCCAGACGAATGCCGTTTTGTCGCCACACGAGGACACTCCCATGCAGAAAACCATACGTTCGATGGGCTCCGCCCGCGCAGTATCGGTCGAGGAATGCGTGGGCGGACCAGTCGGGGAGAAGTCCTCGTGGCGGCAAGCGATAAAGACATCACAACTCATCTGCCGGCCCTCCGCCGCTTCGCGTTCGCGTTGACCGGCGATCCGAGCCAGGCCGACGACCTGGTGCAAGAGAGTCTTACGCGCGTGATTTCCCACCGACTGCGTCTCGGCGGTGTGAGAAATCTGCGGTCGTACCTGTTTCGGGTCGCCCGCAATGCGCACATCGACAACGCCAAACGCGAGCGCCGATCCGCCGATATCGTTCCCTTGGAGCGAGTTGGCGGGACTCTCTACACGCCGCCGTCGCAGACTGACCACCTCGAGATGCGGGAATTGGAAGCGGCAATGGTCAAGCTTCCCGAGGAGCAGCGAGAGGTAATTCTCCTGGTGGCATACGAAGGCGTCAGCTATCGTGATGCGGCCGAAATACTGGATGTTCCGATCGGCACAATCATGTCGAGATTGTCACGGGCGAGAGAATCCCTGAGATCACGCCTCAACCGCTTGCCGGTCCCGTACTTGAAGAAAGCATAGTTGCCGATGAAGACCGCCATCGAGGACCGAGACCTCCACGCCTATGTCGACGGTCAGCTCGATGCGGAACGCCGGCGTAGGGTCGAGGCGTTCCTCTCCACTCGACCGGACAAGGCCGCATTGGTCGACGACTATCGCCGCCAGCGGATCCTGTTGCATCGCCTGTTCGACAACATCGAGGATCGCCGCATCCCGCAAAGCTTGCAGTCACTGGCCTCCCAAGCGGACGGCGCCCTGCGCGCCGGCCGCCGCATCCGCATGGGCGGCCGCGCGGCCGCCATCTGCGGGGGAACCGCTCTCGCCGTCCTGGCCGTTGTACAAAGCACAACCAACCGGCAGCCGGACCTGGCCGATGCTTTGCTGGATTTTCGCCGACAAGCGATAGAGGCCCACCTCTCCCTCGGAGACACACCCCTTACCGCGGACCCAGCGGTGGAGGGTGCGGTGTTGTCGATGCCGGAACTGGAGTCCATCGGGCTCATGCCTGTCGCCCGCCGCCTCATCTCAGCCGATTCTGGCGATGCCATGCAAATTGTCTACGTTGACGCGGACAATACGCGCGTCACACTCTATATGAAGCCGATTAACGGCGCCCAGCGCGGCGTGGCCACCTTCTCGGCGGCGGAAGGCGTCGGCCAGATGTTCTGGCGCAACGCCGGGGTCGCTTTCAGCCTCCTGGGACCATCCGACGAGGAATCACTGACCCGCATTGCCGAAGCCATTGGCGATATCGACGCCTCCCTGTTTAGCCTCGGCGACCTTCCGCTGGATTCGGCAGCCACCGCCGCCAAGGCCGACCTCGAGCCGATCGTTGAAGGCACGGCCGACCCCATCGAGGTCGTACCGGCGCCCGCGAACCCCGAGATCAACGGCGACCAGACACCGGACGAGACCCTGCCGGCAACCCAAAGCAGGCGCCTGCAGCGGGCCGCAATCGTCGAAACCTAGGCGCGACTTTGCCCGAAGTATTTGGCAAGACGCGCAAGCGCTTCGTCCAGAATCGCATCGTCCTTGCTGAAGCAGAACCGCAGATAGCCGACGACCCCACTTGACTGATAGAAGGCACTAACAGGAATGGCCGTCACGCCACACTCGACCGTCAGGCGTCGGCAAAACGTGTTGTCATCAACATCAACATGGACACCGAGCGGGGCGTAACCGGCATTCAGGAAATAGGTCCCGGCGCAAGAAAGCACGTCAAACCCCACGCCTTCGAGACCGGACGCCAGCCGATCACGCTTGGCCTGCATGTCCTGCGCCAAACCGTCATAGTAGGCGTCGTCCAGGTTCAGGCCGAAAGCGGTCGCGTGCTGGAGATTTGGCGGGGTCGTAAAGACCAGGAATTGATGCGCCTTGCTGACAGGCCCAAGCAGCGCCGGCGCGGCGGTAACACACCCGACCTTCCATCCGGTCAAGGAAAAGGTCTTGCCGGCGGAACCGATACGCAGGCACCGCTCGCGCATGCCAGCTAGCGTCATCAGCGGATGGTGTCGGCGGCCATCGAACGTAATGTGCTCGTAGACTTCATCGCACACGGCGTAGGCATCCGAAGCCCGCACCAAGTCGGCAAGAATTGTTAGCTCCTCGAGCGAGAACACTTTGCCGGCGGGATTCATCGGCGAGTTCAGCAGCAGAAGCTTTGTCCGCGGGGAGAAAGCAGACTCCAGCGCTTCTCGTGGCAGGGCCCACTCGGGCGGTTCAACGCGCACGAGCTTCGGGACCCCGCCGGCCCTGCGGACGATCGGCAGATAGCTGTCATAGAGCGGCTCGATCAGCACGACTTCATCACCCGGCTCGATGAGCCCGAACAGGCAAGCGGCCAGTGCCTCCGTCGCCCCGGACGTGACCAGAACTTCCGATTGCCAATCCACGTCGAGCCCATAGAAGCGCGCCGCGTGAGCTGCCACGGCTTGACGAAGCTCGGGAATCCCCATCATCGGCGGATACTGGTTGTTCTTGTGGACCAGTGCGTCCGCCGCCGTCCGTACGACCTCCCCAGGCCCGTTGCCGTCCGGGAACCCTTGGCCCAGGTTGATTGCCCCATGCTCGACAGCCAGGCGGCTCATGACCTCGAAAACGGTCGTGCCGTAGCCTGAAAGGATCGAATTCGCTGACTTCATCCGGCGGTCCGAGATTTGCTCGCCTCTGTTGGCTCGGGCATAGTCTGGCCTGATCCAGTCTTACGCGGAAGTCAGATGTTGAAGCTTGCGGCAGGCATGTCCCGGCTTGGGACCGAGACGGCATTCGAGGTACTGGCCCGGGCAGAAGCCCTGGCGGGAACGGGCCGTGACGTCATCAATCTCGGCATCGGTCAGCCGGACTTTAAGACGCCACCGCATATCGTCGACGCGGCGGTGAAGGCGCTACACGACGGCCATCACGGCTACACGCCGTCACCCGGTATCCTGCCGCTGCGCGAGGCGGTTGCCGCCGACATCGCGAAGTATCGCGGCGTCGAGGTCGATCCGGCGCAGATCGTTGTGGTTCCCGGCGGCAAGGTGACCATGTTCTTCGCCATCCTGATGTTCGGCGAACCCGGCGCCGAAATCCTCTACCCCAACCCCGGCTTCCCGATCTACGAATCCGTCATCAATTTCACTGGCGCCAAGGCTGTGCCGATCCCGTTGCTCGAGGACAAGGATTTCTCCTTTGATGCGGAGGCGGTCCTCCACCAAATCACCGAGCGCACGCGCCTGCTGATCCTCAATTCGCCGGCCAACCCCACGGGCGGCGCAGTGCCAAAGGCCGAAATCGACAAACTCGTCGCGGGATTGGCGCACCATCCGCACGTCGCCGTACTGAGCGATGAGATCTACTCCCGGATCGTCTATGACGGCCACCCCCATGTCTCCCTTCTGACTTACCCTGAGATTGCCGACCAGCTCATCATGCTTGACGGCTGGAGCAAGACCTACGCGATGACCGGTTGGCGCCTCGGTTATGCGGTCTGGCCGAAGAGCCTGGCCGAACGCGCGTCCCGCTTGGCGGTGAACTGCCATTCCTGCGTCAATACGGCCTCGCAGTTCGCTGGCATTGCCGCCCTCGAGGGGCCCCAGGACCAAGTGGATGAGATGGTCACCGCCTTCGACGAACGGCGCGAAGTGATTGTGAACGGTCTGGACACACTCCCTGGGATTACATGTCGCACCCCGGGTGGGGCGTTCTATGCATTCCCGAACGTTACCGGCACCGGCAAAGACGCCCGCGCGCTGCAAAATGGGTTGCTGGAAGAGGCCGGTATCGCCACCGTCGCCGGGACGAGTTTCGGTGCATTCGGTGAGGGTTACCTGCGGTTCTCCTACGCCAATAGCGTCGAGAACATCACGCGTGCCCTGGATCGAATGGCGGAGTATCTTAAGGCAGCAGCGTGACATGCCCGCGGCCACCTGCTCAAGCCCTAGGCAGTCAGTGGCGAAAACATGTGCAAAGCCGCCATTCCTTGGGCAGACGCCCGGACCCCCGGCCCAACGACGGCACTTAAGCCTTTGATCTACGGCAGAAATAGCCAACTGGCGCTGTTGGCACATTGCGTGCTTATATTTCGCCACCGACCGGCAGCGCGCGTGATCCACGGATGAAGAAGATCGAGGCCATCATCAAGCCGTTCAAGCTGGACGAGGTGAAGGAAGCGCTGCACGAGATCGGCCTCAAAGGCATCACGGTGATCGAGGCCAAGGGCTTCGGTCGCCAAAAGGGCCATACCGAGCTATACCGTGGCGCCGAATATGTTGTCGATTTTCTCCCCAAGGTGAAGCTCGAAATCGTGCTCGAGGACAATCTGGTCGACCGTGCCATCGAGGCCATCCAAGCCGCCGCCCAAACCGGCCGGATCGGCGATGGCAAGATCTTTGTCTCGACCATCGACGAGGCAATCCGCATTCGCACGGGGGAACGTGGACCCGAGGCGGTTTGATCCCCACACGCCGCGCCTAACTCAAGAGAACAAACGGGAAGAGGTTTTTTACGAATGTCCGACAGTGCCAAAGTCTTGAAGATGCTGAAGGAGAACGAGGTCGAGTATGTCGATCTTCGTTTCACCGACCCGCGCGGCAAATGGCAGCATCTCGCGCAACACATAAGCACCATCGACGAGGATACCTTCACCGACGGTATCATGTTCGATGGCTCCTCCATCGCCGGATGGAAGGCGATCAACGAGTCGGACATGACCCTCATCCCCGACCCGACGACGGCGGTGATGGATCCATTCTCGGCGGTGCCGACACTCATTATGTTTTGCGATGTGCAGGAGCCCCTGACGGGCGAAGCATATGCCCGCGACCCGCGCAGCGCCGCCCGGCGAGCCCTCGCCTATTTGAAGTCGAGCGGCATCGGCGACACCGCGTACTTCGGCCCGGAAGCTGAGTTTTTCGTGTTCGATGACGTCCGCTATGAAGTCTCGATGCGCCACACTTTCTACCGCATCGATAGCGCCGAAGGTCCCTACAACACGGGCTCCGAGTTTCCGGAAGGCAACTTCGGACACCGGCCCGGTATCAAGGGCGGCTACTTCCCGGTCCCGCCGGTCGACTCGATGGCCGACCTACGCTCGGAGATGCTGTCGACCATGGCGAAGATGGGTGTCCAGGTCGAAAAGCATCATCACGAGGTCGCGCCCAGCCAAAACGAGCTCGGCATCAAGTTCGACACCCTGCTCCGCACCGCCGACAACATGCAGATCTACAAGTATGTCGTACAGATGGTGGCGGATCAGTACGGCAAGACCGCGACCTTCATGCCGAAGCCGGTCGTCGACGACAACGGCTCGGGCATGCACGTCCATCAGTCAGTCTGGAAGGACGGCAAGTCCCTGTTTGCCGGATCCGGTTACGCCGATCTATCGGAGACCGCGCTGTATTACATCGGCGGCATCATCAAACACGCTCGCGCGATCAACGCGTTCTCCAACCCGGGTACCAACAGCTACAAACGCCTGGTTCCAGGCTTTGAGGCACCAGTCCTGCTGGCCTATTCGGCGCGCAACCGCTCGGCATCTTGCCGCATCCCCTTCGTTGCCAGCCCCAACGGCAAACGGGTCGAGATCCGCTTCCCGGATCCGACCGCCAACCCTTACCTGGCCTTCTCGGCAATGCTGATGGCCGGCCTCGATGGGATCGAGAACAAGATGCACCCCGGCGATCCGATGGATAAGGATCTGTACGACCTGCCGCCCGAAGAGCTCACCGATATCCCGACCGTGTGCGCATCACTAAGCGAAGCTGTCAACGCACTCGATCAAGACCGTGCCTTCCTCAAGAAGGGCGATGTCTTCTCGGACGAGCTCATTGATGGGTACATCGAGCTCAAGCAAGAAGAGATCACGGCATTCCAACAGACACCCCATCCAGTCGAATTCCGGATGTATTACTCGTCCTAGGGTGCCACGCCGGCTTCGAAAGAAAGAACGGGGGCCAACGTGCCCCCGTTTCTTGCCTGATGCCCGGACCAATGCCTCCCTCAAAGCAAAGTGGCCTGCGCGCCTTGTTGACTCTGGACCGGCGCTAGACAGCCCTCATCGTCATTTCTGACGCTGTTCACGCGCGAACTCACCGCTTTCGCGCGCATCCGCGCCGCGGGGAAGGGGCGGAGCAGATCGGCCGCCAGTTCCATCAGCCAAGTGCCATAGTCTGCGGGATCAAGAATGACCGGCATACGGTCGTGCACTTCGCCAACCAGCTGGTTGGCGTCGGTCGTGATAATCGTGCAGCTCCGCACAGTCTCCTTGTCCGGGCCGCGCCACCTCTCCCACAGGCCGGCGAAGGCGAACGGCTCGCCATCCGCCATCGCGTACCAATAAGGCAGGCGGCGGTCGTCGCGTTTCAACCACTCGAAGAAGCCGTCGGCAGCAACCAGACAACGACGGCGCTGGAACGCCTCCTTGAATGCGCCTTGGGTCGCCAACGTTTCCGCGCGGGCGTTGATCATCCGCGCGCCAATCTTCAGATCCTTCGCCCAAAATGGCACCAAGCCCCACCGCACCGAAAGCAGTTCGCGCCGACCCTCACGGTCGAGCCGGACGATGGGAACATCGTCAGTCGGCGCAATATTGTAGCGCGGCCGCAGGTTCGGGCGTTGGTCGACCAGAAAGAGGTCGGCCAACGCCTCAACCGGTGTCGTCAGCGTGTATCGGCCGCACATGCGAAGCCGCGATCAGGTCGGGCCTAACCGGCGTGCGCCGTGTTCCACGTCTCGCGAAGCCAGGCCGCGCAAGCGACCGAGTTCTTGAAGATCGAGTACTTCCCGCCCCCGCCATAGTCTGGAAATGGAATGAACTCGGTCGAGATCGTGCGCAAAGGGCTCGCGTCTTTGGTCGCGTGATAAGTCAGCAAATGCCGCAGGACCTCTTTCCAGGG
>CAJICA010000371.1_pt1 | contig 14545 bp, 13 predicted proteins | sample 9199501 | NCBI WGS metagenome assembly CAJICA01 (sample SAMEA7708319, study PRJEB35096) | sediment metagenome | biome: marine neritic benthic zone biome [ENVO:01000025]; feature: sediment [ENVO:00002007]; material: shallow marine sediment [ENVO:03000034] sea grass bed [ENVO_01000059] ... | reverse complement strand
GAGCAAGACCGAGGCGCTTCCCACCGGGGACCGGCGACCGGTGGCGATCCTGTTCGCCGATCTGGCCGGATTCACGCGGATATCGATCGAACGGGACCCCGAAGAGACACACGAGATCCTCAAGCGCTTCTTCGAAACCGTCGACGGGATCATCGAGCGTTATGGAGGGGTGATCGACAAGCACATCGGCGATTGCGCCATGGCCGTCTTTGGCGCCCCGATCGCCCATGGCAACGACTTGGACCGCGCGGTCCGCGCCGCCGCCGATATACAGGGCGCGATGAGCGACCTCAGCGACACAATCGGCGTTCCGCTCAAAGTCCATATCGGAGTTGCCGCCGGCGAGGTCATTGCTGGGGGAACCGGGAGCAGCCGCCACGAGGAGTACACGGTGACCGGCGACTCCGTGAACCTGGCCGCGCGGCTGCAAGGCATGGCAGGTGCCGGCGAAACACTGATCACCGAACTTGTGTACCGATCCACGGCCTCCCTGGTGCAGGCTGAGCCCTTGAGTGAGGTCAATGTCAAAGGCCTGCCCAACCCAGTGCGCATCTGGCGGATGCAGGGTCTGCGCCGACGCACCACGGCACCAACACCGTCAGCGTTTGTAGGCCGTCGCTTCGAGTTGGCCCAGTTCTCGGGACTCCTTGAGGCTTGCAGGGCGAGTGGTACAGGTACGGCCATCTATGTGTGCGGCGAAGCCGGAATCGGCAAAACGCGACTCGTTACAGAGTTCTCGGCTGCTGCCGAGGCTGCCGGGTTCAACTGTCACCGCGGGCTTGTCTTGGACTTCGGTGTCGAGAAGGGCCAGGACGCAATCCGGTCAACCGTTCATAGCCTTTTGGGGCTTCTGCCTAACGCCGGCGAGCGGGAACGCCGCGCTTCGGCCGAGCGGATACTGTCCAGAGGTCTGGTTGCCGCAGATGATCTGGTCTTCTTGAACGATTTGCTCGATCTGGCACAGCCATCCGAACATCGGTCCACGTACGAGGCCATGGAGAACGCCACCCGAAACCGTGGCAAGCAGGCGCTGGTCGCGCGGATGGTCGACGGACTCAGCCGAGAGAGACCCGTCTTCTTGGCCATAGAAGACCTGCACTGGGCCGAGCCCATGACACTGGCCTACCTGGCCGCGCTTGCGACGGCAGTAGAGAGCTGTCCGGCCCTTCTGGTCATGACTTCGCGACTCGATGGCGACCCGCTTAACCAGGCGTGGCACCACGCCGCCCGCAGGAGCCCGCTTGTCACGATTGAACTCGGGCCATTGCGGCACGAAGAGGCAAGAGCCCTGGCCCAGGAGTTCGTGGCTCTTGAGAGCACGAACAGCCAGCTGGCGAGAAGCTGTATCGAACGCGCCGAAGGCAATCCGCTATTCCTTGAACAGCTTCTCCAGGGTGCAGAGCGCGGGAGCTTCACCGAGGTGCCGGCGTCGATCCAGGGAATAGTCCTCGCGCGCCTGGACCAGCTTTCGGCTCCTGACAGGCATGCCTTGCACGCGGCTTCCGTAATCGGGCAGCGGTTCGCTTTGGCATCCCTTCGACACCTGATTGAAGACCCTCGCTACGAGCCGCAAGAGCTGCTGGCCCATCACATGGTCCACCCACAAGGTGAAGACTGGTTCCTGTTCGCGCACGCGTTGATCCAGGAAAGCATCTATCAATCCCTCCTGAAGGCTCATCGGCGCCAACTGCACTTGCGAGCCGCAACATGGTTTGCCGAGCGAGACGTGGCCGTGCATGCCCAGCATCTCGATCGGGCAGAGGATCCTGGGGCGGCCCGGGCTTACCTAAAGGCATCCAGGGCGCGGGCAACCGAGTTGCATTATGAACGTGCCCGTTCCTTGGTAGAGCGGGGCCTGGCCATCGCTACGGCGCACGCCGACAAATTCGCACTTCTTTGCCAGCAAGGCGCGCTGTTGCATGATTTGGGTCCCGTTGAGGCATCGATCGAGGCCTATCGACAGAGCCTCGAATTCGCCGAGACCGACATAGACCGGTGCCGTTCCTGGCTCGGTCTCGCGGAAGGCATGCGTGTCACGGATGCCTTCGACGAAGCTTTCGCAGCCCTCGATGAGGCCGAGGCTGCGGCCGCTCGCAACGGCCGCAACCTAGAACTCGCCCGAATCCACCAGCTCCGCGGCAATCTTTGCTTCCCCCTTGGGCGCACCGCGGAATGCCGGGACCAACACAGGCTCTCACTGCAATATGCAAGGCAGGCCCGTTCTGAGGAGGCTGAGGCGCACGCCCTCAGCGGCCTGGGTGACGCGGAATTCGGCCTTGGTCGGATACGGACCTCGCACCAGCATTTCCGCCGCTGCCTGGATCTCTGTCGCGAGCATGGCTTCGAACGCATCGAGGTCGCCAACCGCTCCATGTTCGGTTTCACCTGGCTGTTTCTCAACGACGCAAAGCGAGCGCTCGCGGACTCCCTTTCCGCAGTGGAGGCTGCGGTCCGCCTTGGCCATGCCCGCGCCGAACTCTCGGGCCTCAACATATCCTGCAACGTGCTGAACGAAATGGCCGACCTACCGCGGCTTCGGGAAAAGCTGGAGAAGGCTCAGGCGCTGGTGCGGCGCCTCGGTGCGTGGCGGTTCGAGGCACAGAACCTCATGTTCCTGGCTCGTGTGCTCCATGCGGAGGGCCAGCCCGCCAAGGCGGCCGAAATGTGCAAGGAGGCATGGAGAATCAGCCAGGAGACGACAGTCGGGTTCACCGGGCCGACTGTCCTCGGGACGCTGGCACTGGTCACGACGGACCCGGCAGAGCGCGCCGAAGCCCTCGCCGAAGGCGAGCGGCTGCTCGGTGCAGGCGTCATTCTCTACAACCATTTCTGTTTCAGCCGTGATGCCATAGAGGCCAGCCTTCTGGTCGAAGACTGGGACGCGGTGGATCGCTACGCCGTGGCGCTGGGGGAATACTCGCGAGCCGAACCCCTGCCGTGGACCGATCTTGTGATCGCGCGAGCACGGGCGTTGACGGCCTATGGCCGCGGCGCTCGTGATGACCGGACCATCAGCGCCTTGACGGAAGCTCGCGAGCGGGCCCGGCGAGCCGCTCTTTACCTGTATGTACCCGCGCTCGACGCCGCCCTGCAAGGATCGGGCTAACCCCGTTCAAAGCCATCCGATCCGACGCCGGCCAACGCGTTCGACCAGTTCAGCCCCCAGTAAGACCAAGCCGCTCATGCCACATGGCAAGCGACTCGTCCGGATATTCATCGAATGTCTTGTCGTTTGGCCCAACAACGAGCGGCACCCAATTTGCCTTGAACGCCAACATCATGTGTGTCCGCTCCGGTGGGGCCGGGAGGTCGGCATCAATCACCGATGCAAAAGGGTGGACCAAGTCCGGCCATCGTGGGTCGTAGGCCCACAAGTGGGTCCCGCATTTGCTGCAGAAGCGCCGTCCGGCAATATCCTCGGTCGCCGATCGACCCTCAGAATCGCCGAGGTGATAGACGCTGAGGTGTTCCTCGCCCTCGACTTCAAGCGAGTCCGTCAGAGCTCCCAGGTTGATGGTGTAGCCGCCACCGCCGGCGACTTTCCGGCAGATCGTGCAGTAGCAGAGCAGATACGGGTAAGGACAGTGCGCCTCGACAGTGAAGCGCACGCCGCCGCAATGGCACGAACCTGCGATCTTCATATGGTGCTCCCTGCGTCTTCAGACGATCTCTCGATTTTCCCTGCCCAGGCCAAGGACTCTTTCCGGCATTCTCACAGGCGGTGGCGAAGTCCGTCACCGAGTTCCGCACTCATCTTGCGGCTGGACTTCAACGTCCCGTGCGATGGACTTCAATTGAGGATCTCGGATACCGACCGCCTCCAGTTCGGCAACGATTTGAAAGAGATAATCGCACGCCTTGCCAATGCTTCCCTCTGCTGTCGCCAAGGTGTGTACGACCTCCGATCGAGGCAAGCGCCCGGCGTACATGGGATGCCTCTGATTGATGACAAACGCTAGAGTTCGTCGACCGACGCCGCCCTCCCAAACGGTTACCCACCGAGGTATGTAGCTCCCGACCACCATCTCGCGCTTCCAAAGGACCCACGTTTCCAGTTTCACGGAGCGTTCGGCAATACAATAGGTGACGCCATTGCAAGACCCACCTGCTTCCAATCCGAGCATTAGCCCAGGCTGCTCAAGGGTCCCGCGACCCGCCCGCGTTCGCAGGCAGAAACTCCGATGATAGCCGAACAACCGGCTCGGGCGTCGGTCGACAAAGTGAAACGTCGGATTCCAGATCAAAGAGCCATAGGCAAAGACCCAAAGATCGCCACCTTCGTATTCCGCCAGAGCATCGTCGCGCGAGCGCTCGAGCTCGCTGTCCGTCAAGATATGTATTGAGGGGTCAGCGACGCGTATCAATTCCGACAGTTGACCCGCCAGAATACCATCCCGCGTCAAGGCGACTTCGGCCGTGTGATTCATCCGCTACACGGTAACTTGCGAAGTGCAGGACAATCCAGCGTCGGGCTATGCCGCTCGCCGAGGCGGTCCTCGACGCAGACCTCACCAGCATCCGCGGGGGCATCCCATGCTTGCGGCCGGTATCGTCTGGTATGGGTCACGACCTGCCCATCAGGCCATGCCGCTGATCCGTCGGCCTTGTGGCCGACAGCTGACATGCACCGCCACACTGTCTGCTCTGAGCCGCACTCCTGACGAGTTGCTCAGCCGGGACGAAGGGCCGTTCATAGCCACAATCGGAAGTCCGCGCGATCCGTGAAATGGGTGCCGGATTTGCCCTCAGATTGCATCGCCACAGAGTTCGCGCCCGTCTGCACTTGGCGGAAATGCCAGGGGTTCTGCCTGGAATTTGCCGAAGATCAGCTGTTGAACATGAAATCGAGACGCGGGCTTTAAGAGCGGACCAGCGGTAGTCTGGTGGTCGGTGGTGTTCGTGACAGGTCGGGCTCGGAGAAAGTGCCCTGACCTAGAAGATGCTGTTCCGGCGTATATCGGATTGTCGCGCCACTGTTGACAGTCTGTTCCAGATCAGACCCACGGGGTGCCGGCCCGTCACCCTTGACCGGACCCGAAACAAGATGGAGCATGTCGGCAACAAAAGCGCAGACGGGGAGAGAAAGATGCTAAAGCGTTTTCTGATCGGGGTCGGCCTGACAGCGGTCTTGGGCACGTTCGTGACACATGACGCCGCCGTGGCCCAGGACAAGACAATCTGTTTCGTTACGTTCAGTCTCCAAATTGCATACTTCCAGTCCAGCGTAGCGGGTGGTCAGAGTGCGGCCGACGAGCTCGGGGTCGAGCTGATTGTGCTCGACCCGCAGGCCGATGCGGGTCGGCAGGTCACGCAATTCGAGGACTGCATATCCCGCAACGTCGATGCCATCGTCGTGGATCCGATCGAGTCGAGTTCGCTGATCGGCGTTCTTGAGGAAGCCGGCGCACGCAACATTCCGGTTGCGACGCTGGATACGAAGGTCGATAGCCCACATGTCGTTACGCTGATCGGCGTACCGCAACGCGAAGCATCCTTCACGTTCGGTCAGTTCGTGGCCGGCTGGATCATTGGCAATCTGGGTGGCGAAGCGAAGATCGGCATCATGCTTGCCTCCTCGGAGGTCCAACTGGCGCGGCGCGACGGCTTTCTCGATGCACTGAGCTCGGTGCCGGGAGCCGAAGTGGTCGCGACCGGTGACGGCCGGAACATCCTGGAACGGTCAACGGCGGAAGCCGAGGACATGCTGACCGCCCATCCCGAGATCAACGTCATCTACGCAACAGGCGACCCGTCACTGCAAGGTGGCCTAGCCGCCGCCGAGGCACAGGGTCGCGACATCGCATTCTTCGGTTGGGACGACATCCCGGAACCATTCATCAAGCCTCTGGAGGACGGACGCATTGTCGGTTTTCTGAAACAGAAACCGGCGGTCGGCGGCGAGATGGCGGTGCGCCTCCTCGTAGACCTTCTTAATGGTGAGGAGATAACCAGCAGGTTCGCTTACAGTCCTGACGTGGTCACGAAATTCAATCTCGACCAGTTTAGGTAGACCACTGATTTGGGATTCGGGTCTGGCGCGCGCCGGTTCTTGATCACGCCCCGCAACAATTGAGTATCGCTGTGAGCATTGCGAGCGCGCCAAAACCCCCATCGGCATCCCGGTTGGTTTTCGACAAGCGCCGAATTGTCCTGCTCGCGGTACGTTTTGGCCTATTTCTCGCGCTTGGCGTTTGGGTCGTCGCCATGTCGTTCGCCTCGGAACATTTTCTGACATGGCTGAACGTACTCAACGTGGCGCGACAGGCTGCGCCCATTGTCGTTATCGCAGTGGGCATGACCTTCGTGATGGCGACTGCGGGGATCGATCTGTCGGTCGGATCTCTGGTCGCTTTGGCCTCGGTTCTCATCGTGACATTCTTTGGCATGGGTCTGCCGACATACGTCGTTCTGCCAGCTGTTCTTCTCATCGGCCTTGTCGCCGGGCTGGCCAACGGGACCTTTGTGAGACTTGGCTTACCGCCATTCGTCGTGACGCTGGCCATGTTGACCACGCTGCGCGGCATCGCATTCGTGGTCAGCGATGGCTACGCGACTCCGGTCAAGGATGAGTTTGTTCTTTGGCTTGGCCGCGGCCAAATCAGCCAGATCCACGTGCCAATAGTGCTCGCGATCATCGTCGCAATCATCGGCTGGGTCGTACTCAACAAGACGCGTTTCGGACTCTATGCATTGGCCGTCGGCGGTCGGGAAGAAGCCGCCCGGGCCATGGGCATCAACGTCGGCGGCGTGAAGCTCGCCGTCTATGGCGGAGTGGGCACGCTGGCCGCGCTCGGTGGCATCGTGCTGACGGGACGCCTCGGTAACGGCTCGCCAAATGCCGGCATCATGCTGGAACTAGACGTCATTGCGGCCACGGTTCTTGGCGGGACGAGCCTGTTTGGCGGCGTTGCCACCATCGCCGGCACGGTCGCCGGCGCGCTTTTCATCAATTTCGTCCGCAATGGGCTGAACCTTCTCGGCGTCAACCCCTATTGGGTGCAGGTCGCCACCGGATTAATCCTATTGCTCGCGGTGCTGCTCAACACGGTGGTCAATCGCCGCGTTAGCGAGTGGGCTCTGGTCGCCAAGGTGGACGACGGGCAAGGGCCGGAGACCTAGCCTTGAGCAATCATTTGGTTGAGATGCGGCATATCTCAAAGAGCTTCGGTGCCGTCGTCGCACTGCGCCAAGTCTCGTTGGCTATTGATTCCGGAGAAGTGGTTGGCCTCGTCGGCGACAACGCTGCCGGCAAGTCAACTCTGATGAAGATCCTTTCGGGCGTTTACGCGCCCGACTCCGGCGAAATCCTTTTGGACGGGCGGCCCCATCATTTTGCTAGCCCGATGGACGCGCGCGGCGCTGGCATCGAAATGGTCTACCAGGACTTTGCGTTGGTGCCGGAACTGTCGGTGACGCAGAACATATTCCTCGGCCGAGAACTGCTGCAGCACGGCTTACGGTCGAGATTTGTCGACAAGCGGAAGATGGCAGAACGCGCAACCCACCTGATCGAGCGCCTCGGACTCCGAGTGCCGGCCGTGGACACGCCGGTGCGGGCGATTTCCGGTGGTCAGCAGCAAGCGGTCGCCATTGCACGGGCCACCGCATTCGACGCCAGACTGGTCATCATGGACGAGCCGACGGCCAATTTAAGCGCCGCCGCTATCGGCAAGGTGCGCGAGGCAATCGGCTGGTTGAAATCGCATTCCGTCGCAGTCATCGTTATCTCCCATCGCATCGAAGACATTATCGAAACGGCGGATCGCGCGCTGGTGATGAAGCATGGCCACGTTGTGGGCGAGCGCCGGATAGCGGACACGAGCAGCGACGAAATTGTGCAGATGATCGTGGCCGGCCAAGACCCGCGGCGGTCCGCCAAAAACAATCCGTCGAAACCCTTTTAGCCCAGCAAGGCGGCTCGTCATGCCTCAGGCGAAGGTTTTGATTATCGGAAACTGCACACTGGATATCGCGTTCCGTTTACCGCGTTTCCCGAAGCCAGGCGAAACGATGCTGGCCCCTGCACCCTCACAAGACGTTGGCGGAAAAGGCGCCAATCAAGCCGTCGCCGCGGCCCGGAGCGGCGTTCCCGTACTGTTCTGCTCCGCAATTGGCCGGGATGAGCACGGCAAGACGATCAAAGATCGGCTGGCGACAGAGGAGGTGTGCTTGGATTACGTCGTTGACGTGCCGGCCGCCACGGATCAATCCATCATCTATGTGACACCGCGCGGCGAAAACAGCATCGTCAGCACCCATGACGCCGCCGCATCGATGGACATGACGCTGGTTCAGCCTATGCTGCAAGCTGCTGCGGCCGGCGACATCATGCTGATGCAAGGCAACCTGCCCCATGATCTGACCCGCGCCTGCCTCGATGAAGGGCGCCGCCGGCGGATCGTCACGGTCGTGAATCCGGCGCCGATTCAGTACGCGTTCGACGATATTTGGCCAGTTGTCGACTGCGGCATCCTGAATGAAGTCGAAACGGAACATCTGACGGAGTGTGCCGATCCCAAGTCCGGCGCACGTCGTTTGTTGGAGCAAAATGTCCGTCAGGTAGTTGTCACACTTGGCGCCGGTGGCGCCTTGTTGGCGCACGGTGACCACTTTCAAGAGATTGCGGCGGAGCCCGTCGAGGCGGCCGATACGACCGGTGCCGGCGACGTGTTCTGTGGCGTGTTCGTCGCCTGTCTCGGCCGGGGCCTGGGAATAGAGGCGGCCACCCGCCTGGCGGTCCGTGCCGCCACACTCTCCGTGACGCGCCATGGCACCCAGAGCGCTTTCCCGAGCCGGACGGAAATCGGCCGCATCATCGAAAGCGGGGATCGCGTGAAATGAGCCAGGAAACGCCTCGCCAGAGTTTTGCCGACTATTCGCGAACCAAGGCTAACGCGCGCTTTTCCGACTGGCTGCGAGACAGTGCCGAGCCCGACTGGACTTGCATGGTGGGCCATCGATTTACGCACGACATAGCCACGGACGCGCTGCCGCCTGACGTTTTGCGACGGTACCTGATCTACGAGCATGGTTTCGTTGAAACTGCCATCACAATCTTCGGCTACGCCCTGGTGAAAGCGCCAACCATTGTCGAGCAAACGAAACTCGTCGAGACGCTGCGCGCTCTTACGACCGACCAACTAGACTATTTTGACCGTGTATTTGAGCGGCTCGGCATTTCGGTGGAGCGGCGCCCCTCGACCGTCTCGCCCCCTAGTGTACTTGCCTTCCGCGATGGCATGTTGAGTCTGGCCGCACACGGTACCTATGAAGAGATCATTGCCGGCATGACCGCAGCGGAGTGGATGTACCTGAACTGGAGTCGAGCCGCTTCCCGGCGAAACCCCAGCCAACCTGTCTGCGCCGAGTGGATCGCCCTGCATGTCAATCCACAGTTTACCGGCCAGGTCGCCTGGTTGCGTGAACAACTCGATAGTGTCGGGCCGTTACTACCGCCATTTCGCCAGCAGCAAGTCGCGGCCGCATTCCACCGAACGCTGGTGCTGGAGATTGGCTTCCACGATGCGCCATACGCAGAAGAGTCGGATGAGTAGCGACAGGAAACCGAAGGAAACGAATGACTGAGAAAGACAAAGGTGTCGCGCCAGCGCGCCGCCATGCCCTGGAGACCCTGTTCGGCCAACGGCGGGCAGCAATTGGTGTCGTTCATCTCGCGGCGCTACCTGGTTCCCCGGACTATGACGGCGATACGATCGACCAGATCTACGACCGGGCCGAGGTTGATGCCCGTGCCTATGCGGCGGGCGGCATCCATGGGCTGATCATCGAAAACCATGGCGACATACCCTTTTCCAAACCTGAAGATATCGGCCCGGAAACCGCCGCGGCGATGGCAATCATCACTGACCGGCTACGACAGCAGGTCGGGCTGCCGGTCGGCATCAATGTCTTGGCCAACGCAGCCATAACAGCATTCGCCGTGGCAAAGGCAGCGCAAGCCGGGTTTATCCGGGTGAACCAGTGGGCCAACGCCTACGTTGCAAACGAAGGCATAATCGAAGGTCCGGCCGCTAAGGCAATGCGTTATCGATCTCAGCTATTTGCACAGGACGTCTGCGTATTTTCTGATGTGCACGTCAAGCATGGGGCCCACGCCATTGTTGGTGACCGCAGTGTCGGGGAGTTGACACGGGACTTGGAGTTCTTCAACGCCGACGCAGTCATCGTAACGGGCCAGCGAACCGGCGACACCGCCACGTTGGAAGAAGTGCAGGAAGTTCGTGACGCGACCACGTTGCCCATTCTTATTGGCAGCGGTGTGACGAAAGACAATGTCGGCACGCTGATGGATGTGGCGGACGGCGTGATCATCGGCAGCTCGCTGAAACAGGACGGCGTCTGGTGGCAGCCGGTGGAGCGAAAGCGCGTCGATGCCTTTATGCGTGCGTTCGGGTGATCGTCGAGCAGGCGATTCGATGGGGTTGAACCGCGAGCAAACAGAACAGTATTTCGACGACGGTTTCTTGATCGTCGAGGATCTGCTGTCGCGACAAGAACTGCAGCCCGCGATTGACGACATCGCCGAGATCGTGGATGAGCTTGCAAGGCGCCTTCACGCGGCTGGGCGTATCAGTAGTCTCCACAGCGGTGATGGGTTCGACAGGCGTCTGGCCTCGATCGAGGCCGAGTGCCCGGGTGCCGCGATTTGGGTGACGCACCTCGGTGACTTGCGGCCCGGTCTCAGCCAACTTTGGTCATCGGACAGACTCTTGGATATCGTCGAGCGCATTGTCGGGCCGGACATCGCCGGTCACCCGATCTGGAACATTCGATCGAAGACCCCGCGCACAACCCTAATGACCGTGGCCTGGCACCAAGATACGGCCTATCTGCTGCCCGGCGCGGATCGAACGGGGGAGCCAGTCGCGTGGATACCGCCGACGAATGTGACCGCGGAAAACGGCGCACTTCAGGTCATTCGTGGCGGCCATCGGGCCGGCAGTGTCATCGCGCACCACTTGCATCGGCAGGTCGGGGATGAGCGCTCGTCATTCCTCTACATCGACGAAGGAGATCTTCCTGCTGGCGATGTTGTGACCTGTGAAGTGCGGGTCGGCTCGGTCGTCTTTCTCAATCAGCTGATCCCGCATCGGTCATTGGAGAACTACTCCACCGCGGTTCGCTGGAGTATCGATTTCCGCTGGCAGAACCCGCATCTGCCAACCGGACAGGAGGGCCTGATCGATCTGATCGTCATGCGCGTTGATGGACAGCCCGACTTCCGACCGGACTGGACCACATGGCTCGATGCATTTGGAAAGGAGCACGATGACTATCGTGGCAAATCCAAGGCTGATGAGTTCGACCCAGCCTACGACGGATATTGGTTGAGGAGATGGGAATAGGCCGTTGAGGCAGCTGGGCGGCGGCGTTTCGCGGATATCTTCGATGCGGTGCCAATTGCAGTAGGTGAATTGCGGCTCCCGACTTCGGCTATGGGTCAGGAACGGTCAGTCGGGCTGCGCTTCTTCCCCGTCGGCTCAATGGCCTATAGCTGTCATTTTCAGCTGTTTAGTCCGCTCTAATCCGCGTGACTGACCGCTGCGTGTCAGCGGTGGTCGGATTATGTACCGGCGCGGCGGGGCAGGATGTACCATTCGGTGGCTAGGGATTGTCCACGTAGTCAAAAAGGGGGCCGGATCTGCCGTCCGGGGCTGGAGGTGTGACATGCCGAGACATCCGCCCGTCCGCGATCCGCTGTCGAAGATCGTTCTCGATGAGGTCGACCTGATCGACGAGGGCATCCATGACGGGGTGCAGGTTTGGTTCACCTCCGACGGCGACGTCATCGAGTTGCACCATTTCCCAATTCCGCCGGACCTGCCGAGCGGGCAGCCATCCATCGACGAGTTTTGCGCCGAGTTCCGGGCCACAATGCCGCAGTAATTGGTGGAGGTCGGGACCGCTGCGCTCGCCGACCTGCCGGCGGTGCGATCGATCGCGAAGATCCCGCAAGCGCATGCCGGCTTCACCTACGTTGGCGCTTATATCCTGCCGTTCCGAGACTGCAGCTATGTCGTCAAGATTCACTGCGAGGAGCGCGGATTTACCGGCACGCGCGAGGCCGTCCTGGCCGCGATGCGCCACTCTCCAAAGGGCATCGCGCTCGCCGAAGCCAGCGGCGACTGGGATTTCTGGACAAGCGACAACGAGATCCACGACGACCGGTTCCCCGACCATCCGCTTTCGCGGTGTCGCCGAGGGCTGCGGATGATCGCAGAGTCACTGACCTTTGCCGACGACTTCAGGGCGCTGCCGGAGTTCGGGCTGCCGACCGACGGCGCGTGACCGCGCCGACTGGGCTGCCGTGCGAGCCTAAGGTGATGCGATCCGGTCGGTCCGCGAGCTAGTCAGGAATGCGGCTCAGGGCCGGCAGTGCAGCCCGTTCTGGCTGCTAATGGCGACAAATTAGACTTGTCAGAATCCGGCCTCGATCGACTGCTCCTGACCCGGGGCAGCCTCACGCCCGAGCCGCTTCGCAGCCGGCCCGCCACGCGTTGGCTCAGCAGACTATCCGCGTAGGAATTTCGTCAATCTGGCGTCGCAACGTCGACCGGCGCACCGCGGTCGGCAGATTCGAACAGCGCGTCGAGCACCCGCACCGCCTGCAGCGCGTCGGCCCAGGGCTGGACGAACGGCCGATCGGTCAGCACCGCATCAGCGAAATGCAGGATCTCGTCGCGCAGGTTGCCGACGATGCGGTCGTTGACCTCGGGCCAGAGATGGGTGTCAGCGCCGCTCGGCCCGTCGTCTGTGATCACCTGGAATCCCTGGTCGCGCACGTCCAGCCACGCCGCCGAGCGGGTGCCGACCACTTCGAAGGCGGCCCAATATCCCGCCGGCAGGCCGTTGGGCCAGATCCAGCTGTAATCCAGCATGCCGATCGCGCCGTTGGCGAAATTGACGACGGCAAACAGGGCGTTCTCGTTGCCGGTCACCAGCTTCTCCACTTTCTGGGAGTAGACGCGGGTGATCGGCGATCGGCAGACCCACTGCATCGCGTCGACGTCGTGCACGCCCATGTAGAACAAGATCGACGACGCTGATCCCAGGCGCTGGGCGACGTCACGGATCGAATTGCGCTTGGCGCGCAGGTGGATCGGCTCGCCCAGGGTCGCGGGATCGGCGGCGGCGTGGAGTTGCACGTATCTCGGGTCGAAGCGCAGAATGTGGCCGACCATCAGGCGCACGCCGGAGTCCTCCACCGCACGGGCGATCGTCGTCGCGTCGGCGGCGCTGTGAGCCATCGGCTTCTCCAGCAGGATCGCCTTGCCGGCCGCCGCCGCGGCGACGGCCGGCTCGACGTGGCGCCGGTCGGGCGTGCAAATGCTGACCGCGTCGATGTCGTCGCGCGCCAGTAGCTCGCGATAGTCGGCATGGAAGGAGGCGCCGAGCCGCTCCGCGACGTCGCCGCCCAGCGCCGTGTCGGTGTCGGCCACCGCGACCAGCCGCGTGTTCGGCAGCTCGTGATGTATGCGCGCGTGCCGGCCGCCGAAAAAGCCGAGCCCGATGACGCCCGTGCGCAGTCTTTCCATGGTCATGGCGGTGTCTCCAGGGTCACGTCATCGGCCAGTCGGCGAAGTCGCGGACGAAGGCCAGCAGCTCGTCGATGCAGGCGTCGAGGATCGCCTCGCCCTTGTCCCGGCTCGCCAGCGACGGATCGCCGAAGGTGCCGGTCGGCGACAGCGCCTTGAAGTCGGCGTAGGCGCGCACCGGCGGGGCGGCGAACATGTCGGTGGCGAGGTAGGTCGACGGGGGCCGGGGGTAATGGGTCGTCGCCTGCTCCATGCGCACCATCTCGGGGTACGCCGCCAGCATCAGCGAGGTCTCGAACTCGCCGGCGTGGCCCATGCCGCCGGGTTCGGAGTCGCGGAACTCGGCGGTGCGGCCGGCGACGAGGTGGAAATAGGTCGCGGCGGCAACACGGGCGCGGCCGTGCCATTTCTCGCCGACCCGGCAGGCGGCCACGTCGATCGACGCGACATTGCCGCCATGGCCGTTCAGCAGCAGGACGCGCCGCACGCCCTGGCGCAGCAGCGACTCGGCGATGTCGCACAGAACCGCTATGAACGGCTCGGAGCCCAGCGTGACGGTGCCCGCGAACGCCATATGGTGCGGCGAATATCCGTACCAGAGCGGCGGCAGCACCAACACCCGCGGCGACCCCTCGGCCGCCTCGGCGGCGCGGAGCGACACCAGGTGCGCCGCCATCGCGTCGCATCCGACCGGGATGTGCCCGCCATGCTGTTCGACCGACCCGACCGGCACGACGATCACCGGATCCGTCGCGATGGCGGAGGCCAGTTCGGGTCCGGTATTCTCTTCCCATCGCGGCCGCATCAATCGTCTCCCTGTCGGTCCGGCGTCGGGTCAACCGACGTCCAGGCATATGGTCTTCAGGTCCGTCATCTCCTTGAGCGTATGCGCCCCGCCCAGGCGCCCGATACCGCTGCGTTTGCCCGACATGCCGCCGAACGGGATGTGCAGTTCCCAGTAATTGCTGGTGTCGTTGACGTTGACGATG
>CAJICA010000169.1_pt1 | contig 14732 bp, 12 predicted proteins | sample 9199501 | NCBI WGS metagenome assembly CAJICA01 (sample SAMEA7708319, study PRJEB35096) | sediment metagenome | biome: marine neritic benthic zone biome [ENVO:01000025]; feature: sediment [ENVO:00002007]; material: shallow marine sediment [ENVO:03000034] sea grass bed [ENVO_01000059] ... | reverse complement strand
GAGATGGACGGTTTTGACACCAAGGACGGCGTCATTATCCTAGCTGCTACCAACCGCCCGGACGTGCTGGACCCGGCGCTGCTGCGCCCCGGCCGCTTCGACCGGCAGGTCGTCGTCCCGAACCCGGATGTTGTGGGCCGCGAAAAGATCTTGAAGGTGCACATGCGCAAGGTGCCCCTGGCGCCCGACGTCAACGCCAAGACGATCGCCCGCGGCACGCCCGGCTTCTCGGGCGCCGATCTCGCGAACCTCGTCAACGAGGCCGCGCTCATGGCGGCACGTGCCGGCAAGCGCATGGTGACGATGATCGACTTCGAGGGCGCGAAAGACAAAGTCATGATGGGCGCCGAGCGCCGTTCCATGGTCATGACCGAGGACGAGAAGAAGCTGACCGCCTACCACGAGGCGGGACACGCCCTCGTCGGCCTCTACACGCCAGGCTCCGATCCGCTCCACAAAGTCACGATCATTCCCCGTGGCCGCGCGCTCGGCGTGACAATGCAGCTACCGGAGAAAGACCGGTATAGCTACTCGCTGTATGAGCTGAAGGCGAAGATCGCCATGATGTTCGGCGGCCGCGCCGCCGAGGAGATCATCTTCGGCCGCGACAAGGTGACCACCGGCGCCGGCAACGACATTCAGCAGGCGACCGGTCTGGCGCGGCGCATGGTGACCGAGTTCGGATTCAGCGAAAAACTCGGCCCGCTGCGCTACGAGGATAATCAGGAAGAGGTCTTCCTGGGGCATTCCGTCGCCCAGCACAAGAACGTGTCGGACGCGACGGCACTGCTCATCGATGAGGAAATTCGCGGGTTGGTCGAAGAGGGTGAAACACACGCCCGCAAGGTTCTGAACGAGCACATCGATGAGCTGCACGATGTCGCCAAGGGTCTGCTCGAATACGAGACGCTGTCGGGTGATGAGGTCCGGAAGATCATGCGGGGCGAGACCATCGAGCGGCCCGACCCGGATGAGGTCAGTGAGAAGAGCCCGCCGCGCTCCTCCGTCCCATCCAGCCGGCGCGCGGGCAAAGACCGGCCCGGTGGATTGGAGCCAGAACCGCAGCCCGAGGGCTAGCCGTTACTGCTGTCTCGCGGGTGGCGGACATGCCGCCCTTGTTTGACGCCTTGCCTGATGACGCGCGCCTGACCGCCGCCCCGGCAGGCTGGCTGACCGGCTCAGCGGCTGCCCAAGCGATTGACGCCGGCGACGCATTGCCGTTGGCCGGCGGTCCCCTCGCCTTCTCCCAAATTCAGGTTTTCGCGCAGTGGAGGGAGGGCCAGTCCACGTCGTGCATCGGCCCCTGCCGCGCGGTTGAGGCGTGGTTGCGCGACAGAATTGGCGATGCAGCCGGCGAGGTCAGAGCGGCGCTATCGCGGTTGACGGCGCCTCGGGCGCCGTTTGCCGGCCTAACGCTGCGGCCTGACACGCCTCGCATCATGGGCATTGTCAATGTCACACCGGATAGCTTCTACGATGGAAGCCGCTCACCAGTCGCGAGGCAGGCTTACGACGCGGCCTGCCGGATGCATGACGCCGGCGCCGACATCATCGATATAGGTGGCGAATCGACACGGCCGGGCGCGGAGCCGGTCGGCGCGGCGGAGGAGTTGGAGCGGGTGCTGCCGGTCGTGAACCGGCTTCGCGGGGCTGGGGTGGTCGTTTCCATCGACACCCGCCGTGCCGCCGTCATGGAAGCGGCGCTCGCCGCCGGTGCATCTCTCGTCAACGACGTGTCGGCACTGACGCACGATCCGGACGCGCTCCGGGTCGCCCGGGAGCAAGCGGATGGGGTGGTGCTCATGCACATGCGAGGCGAGCCGCAGACCATGCAGCAAGCGCCGGTCTACCAAGACCCCGTTCTCGACGTGTATGCGTATCTGGCGGGGCGGGTGGCCGCCTGCGGGGCTGCCGGGATCGCATCTAGCCGGATGTGCGTCGATCCGGGTATCGGCTTCGGCAAGCTGCCGGAGCACAACGCGGCGCTGCTGGCGTCTGTTGGTATTCTGCACGGTCTCGGATGTGCCGTCATGGTCGGGGCCTCACGCAAGAGTTTCATCGCGGCGCTGGGTGGCGGCGAGGCGGCGGAGGACCGGTTGCCGGGGTCGCTGGCTGCGGTTTGCGCGGCCGCCCAAGCGGGTGTTCAGATCGTTCGCGTGCACGACGTGCCCGAAACGAAGCAGGCTCTGCAAGTCTGGCAGGCGGCGAACTGGGCCTAACCCGTGCGACGGTCTCGTTCGGCCGCCATGTGGTTGCTATGATCGCCGGCGATGAATTGAGGTCAGCGGAACAACCGACTCGGACTAAGCGATGAAACGAAAGCTCTTCGGGACTGACGGAATTCGGGGCCTGGCCAATCAGGAGCCAATGACGGCGGCCACGTGCCTGAAAGTCGCGATGGCGGCTGCCAAGCACTTCACCCGGGGCGATCACCGGCATCGCGTGCTGATCGGCAAGGATACTCGGCTCAGCAACTACATGCTGGAGGCGGCGTTGCAGGCAGGGTTCGTGTCCATGGGCATGGACGTGATGCTGGTCGGCCCCATGCCGACTCCGGCTGTCGCTATGCTGACCCGATCCCTGCGGGCCGACCTGGGTGTGATGATCTCCGCGTCACACAATCCGTTCGAGGACAACGGTATCAAGCTGTTCGGCCCGGATGGTTTCAAGTTGTCCGATGCGGTCGAGGCCGAGATCGAAAGGATCATAGAGGCCGACCCGAGCGCGCATCTGGCCGCCTCGCAGCATCTCGGTCAGGCGAGGCGTTTCGAGGACGCCAGGGGACGCTACGTCGAGTTCGCCAAATACACCTTTCCCCGCGACCTGCGGCTTGACGATCTGAAGATCGTGATCGATTGCGCCCATGGCGCCGCCTACAACGTCGCGCCGGAAGTCCTGTACGAGCTTGGGGCGACGGTCGAGGCGGTGGCGGTCGACCCCGACGGCATGAATATCAATGACGGCGTCGGAGCGACGTCGCCGGCCACCATGCAAGCGCGGGTAAAGGAGTCCGACGCCGACTTCGGCATTTCCCTGGACGGCGATGCCGACCGCGTCGTCATCGCCGACGAAAATGGAAAGCTGTTGGACGGCGACCAGCTGATGGCACTGATCGCGCGCTACTGGAAAGGCCAGGATCAACTGCGGGGCGGTGGGATCGTCGCGACGATCATGTCGAACCTCGGCCTCGAGCACTTCCTGAAGGGCGAGGGCCTCGGCTTGACTCGGACGCAAGTCGGCGACCGCTACGTGCTCGAACACATGAAGTCCCACGACTTCAATGTCGGTGGCGAACAATCCGGCCATATCATCCTGACCGACTACGCGACGACCGGCGACGGCCTCATCGCGGCGCTGCAGGTGATTGCCGTGCTGCTGCGGGCCGGTGGAACGATGAGCGAACTGGGCAACGTGTTTCAGCCCTACCCGCAAATCCTGCGCAACGCCCGGTTCAGCGGCGGACAGCCCTTGGAGATCGAAACGGTGAGATCCGCGATCCAAAACGGCAAAGACCGTCTGGGTGACAGCGGCCGCGTGGTCATCCGCAAATCCGGCACGGAGCCGGTTATTCGGGTTATGGCCGAGGGTGAGGACGAGCGTCTCGTCGGCGCTATCGTTGACGAGATCATTGGGGCGATCGAACAGGCCAATCCGTGATGCCGACCCTGCGGGGTCGTGTGCTGATTGTCGCCGGATCGGACTCGTCCGGTGGCGCCGGCATTCAGGCTGATATCAAGGCGGTCACCGCAATGGGTGCCTACGCCGCGACCGCGGTCACGGCGTTGACCGCGCAAAACACCAACGGCGTCCACGGCGTGTTTCCGACGCCCCCCGACTTCGTCGCCCAACAGATCGAGGTCGTTCTCGACGATATCGGGGCCGACTGCATCAAGATCGGCATGTTGCACGACACGCCGACCATCGACGCGGTCGTCGATGCGCTGACCTCCGCGGCGCCGGATGTGCCGATCGTGCTCGACCCGGTGATGATCGCCAAGGGCGGCGCAAGCCTGCTCGTGGACGAGGCGGTCGGCACCCTGCGGCGGCGCCTTTTGCCGCTGGCTTCGCTGGTAACGCCAAACGCGCCGGAGGCGGCGGCGCTGCTCGGTCGTGCAATCGAAACTGTCGAGGCGCAGGTGGATGGCGCGCAAGCCCTGCTCGCCCTTGGTCCGAAGGCAGTGCTCTTGAAAGGCGGGCATATCGCCGGCCCGACGATCACCGATGTGCTGGCGACGGCAGACGGCATCGAACGGTTCCAGTCGAAGCGATTGGCGACGTCGCACACGCACGGGACCGGCTGCACACTGGCCTCCGCGATCGCCGCGGGGGTCGCGCAGGGGATGGCGCTGGTCGAGGCGATCCGACGGGCCCGGGACTATGTGCACGCGGCGATCGAGACCGCACCGGGTCTGGGTCAGGGACACGGCCCCCTCAATCACATCGCCGTCCTGCCGTCGGGTTGAAAGCCGGCGCGCACGTTTTGTCACCGTGACAAAGCGTTTGTTTTCACCCGCCACGCCTTGGACTACCGTGCGGGGGAGCATTCTTCGGAGTAGCCGTCATGCGCGTACCGCTTTTTCAAGTGGATGCATTTGCCGACCGGCTGTTCGCCGGCAACCCCGCCGCGGTGTGCCCGCTTGAGAGTTGGATGTCCGACGAGCGGCTGCAAGCAATTGCCGCTGAAAATAACCTGTCGGAAACCGCCTTCATCGTCCCCGCCGATGCCGCCGACCATGATTTCCATATTCGCTGGTTCACACCGGCAGTCGAGGTCGATCTATGCGGACACGCGACGTTGGCCGCCGCCTGGGTGGTCCAAGAGCATCTGGGTGGTGACAAGAGCAACGTTCGTTTTCAGAGCCGCTCGGGCATTCTCGGCGTGACGCGGGATGCCGGCATGCTGGTGCTCGACTTCCCTGTAGCCGAGGCCAAACCGGTTGGTCCAGATGCGGAGCTGTCCGAGGCGCTGGGCCAAGCGCCGGACGAACTGTTCAAGGCGGCGGACTATCTCGCCGTTTATCCAAGCGAAAGCGTCGTCGTGTCGCTGGCGCCGGATTTGCGCGCACTGGCCCGGATCGAGACGCGCGGCGTCATTGTGACGGCGCCTGGCGACGACGTGGATTTCGTCTCGCGGTTCTTTGCGCCGGGCTCCGGCATCGACGAGGATCCGGTCACTGGCTCCGCCCACTGCGTACTGACGCCCTACTGGGCACGGCGTCTCGACAAGACGGAGCTGCGCGCCCGGCAGGTGTCGCAACGCGGCGGCGACTTGCACTGCCGGTTGGTCGGCGACCGGGTGCACATCGCGGGGAAGGCCGTCACTTACTTGCGGGGCGAGATCGAGGTGTAGGTGGTAGGACACGTCCGCGCTGCCAAAACTCCCTCCGACCTGGCACAAGTGTCGTCCCTGTTCCTTGAATACGCCGAGAGCCTGGACTTCGACCTTTGCTTTCAGGGTTTCGATCAGGAACTGGCATCCCTGCCCGGCAAATACGTACCGCCGAAGGGTGGGCTGTGGCTGGGTTGGCATGGCACCCGCGCAGTAGGTTGTGTGGCACTGCGACCGTTGGGCGCGGAAGACAGTGAGTTGAAACGCCTGTACGTGCAGCCCGCCGGGCGTGGGCTCGGACTTGGACGCCAGCTAACCGAAACCGCCATTGCTTTTGCTAAACGGGTTGGCTACCGCACGATCAAGCTCGACACGATCAGCAGCCAAATGGCAGCGGCCGAACGGCTGTACCGGGAACTCGGGTTTCGACGGATCGACGCCTACTACGATAACCCCGTCGAGGGCGTGACTTTCTACGCACTGGACTTGCCGCGGCCGGCTTAGCCGACCGACGCGGCAGCGACCGGCTCGGCCCGGAGAAGGTCGGCCAGGATACCGAGGGCGCGGTCGAGTTCGTCGCGCGTTGCCGGCGATCCCAAGCATAGCCGGACAGCATGGGGCGCCGGGGCCCGGCCGATCACGAAGTGATCCGGACTGGTGACGTCAACGCCTTGCTCAGCCGCGACGGCCAGAAAATCCTGGGCCCGCCAAGGCTCCGGCATGTGGAGCCAGGCGGACAACGAGGCGGGGTGTGATTGGTACGCCAAATCTCCCAGACGGGCCCGCAGGATGGTCTGCCGCTCCGCGATCTCCCGCTTCATGTCCGCGACAAGCCGGTCGGCGTCTCCCGACCGGATCATCTTGGCGGCGACTTCGACCATCAGAGGGACTGCCATGCCGGCCGTACTGCGTACCGCATCCGAAACACGGCGCGCCAGCGCGCCGGTCGCGTGCACGAACCCGACCCGGAGACCCGGCGCCAGGGTCTTGGACAGACCAGTGATAAAGACGACCCGCTCAGGCGCCAGATTGGCCAATGGCTCGACTGACTCATCGAGCAGCAGCCCATAGACGTCGTCTTCGACGACGATGAGATCGCGGGCCTCGGCCAGGTCGGCGAGCTGCCGGCGGCGAGCGGGCGACATGATGGCCGCGGTCGGATTGTGCAGCGTCGGCGTGCAGTACAGAACGCGCGCCTGCCCGGCCCCCACGGCGCCGGCGACCGCCTCGATGGTCACGCCCTCCTCATCGGTTTCCACGCCAATCAGGCGCAGCCCGAGGATCGCGGCGAGGGGTTTGATGGCCGGATAGGTCAGCTTCTCCGTCAACAGGCCGTCACCGGGGCGGGTCACCGCCGCGAGCGCGGTTAGCATTCCATGCTGGGCGCCGACAGTGACGACCACATCCTGGGCCCGGGCGGCCAAGCCCGACCGCTTAAGCCATTGCGCGCCAGCCTCGCGGTGATGCTCGGTGCCGGCGGCCGACTGATATCGCAACAGCGTGGCGGCGCCCGATATGCCGCCGAGCTCCCGCATGGCGGTTTCGAGCCCAGGCAGCAATGGCGGCTGGTTGACGCTCAAGTCGATGCGACCGTCGCCGACGCCCTCGGCAAGCCGCAGCACGCCGTCGCCGGTGCGCACCGACCTGACGAAGGTGCCGCGGCCGACTTCGCCGGCGAGATAGCCCCGCTGCTCGGCCTCGCGGTAAGCCCGGGTCACGGTCCCAACCGTCACGCCGAGGCGCCAGGCGAGGTCGCGGTGCGTTGGGAGCCGATCGCCCGGCCGCAGTTCGCCCGCCTGGATTGCCGATGCAATGGCGCCGGCGATGGCGCGGTATCGGGGCGCCGCATCGGCATCAAGCCTTGGCGTCCAATTTGTCACGGTGACAATTACTCGCTTTACGTCGTCTGAATTTCAAATATTGTCATCTTTGTCACCTATGATCAACAACAAATTCGCCATATTGTATTGATACAATAATATTGGTGGAGATCGCAAGAACCGGGTCGCTGTCATCGCGAGCTGGTTCTACGTCTATGCCATCACTTCGTGGAGGTCCTCATGAACACAAACTCGACACCGCTCATCGGGACAATCGCCGGGCCGTTACGGGCTGGCGCCGGGCGGCTGGCCAAGCAGGCCGCCGATCTGGTGGTCAGATGGAACCGGCGTAGTGAAGACCGTCGCTATCTGTCGCAGATGAGCGATAGAATGTTGCTCGACATCGGGGTCACCCGAGGCGATCTCGATCGTGAAGTGAACAAACCGATCTGGCGCCGATGAACGATATCTTGACCAGCGACGAAAATCGAATCGCCGCTGCGGCGCGCGCGCAAAGCCGTGTCCGGATGGCGATTCGATTCCTGCAAGACAACTACCAGGATCAGCCGTCGCTCGACGCCGTTGCCGACAGCGTGGGCCTTAGTCCCCACCATTTCCAACGGGAATTCACCCGTCACGTGGGGATCAGCCCGAAGAAGTTCGTCCAACACCTCTCCCTGGAACGGGCGAAACACTCGTTGAGCCACGACGGCACGATCCTCGATGCGACATTCGATGCCGGCCTGTCCGGGCCGGGTCGGCTGCACGACCTGTTCGTCACGCACGAGGCCGTTACGCCTGGCGAGTGGAAGTCGCGCGCGCAGGGCTTGCAGCTGCGCTACGGCTGGCATGACAGCCCGTTCGGGGATTGCCTGATTATCGCATCCGAACGTGGCGTTTGCGGGCTCGGCTTCGCCGATGACGGCGGACACGATGCCGCCCTCGCCGAACTTTGGGCACAGCTCGACCAAGCGGACATTGCCGAGAATCGCGCCGCGACGGCGCGGCACGCGGATATTGCGTTTGGCGGAGCAGCAGGAAACCTGCATCTCGTGCTGCGCGGCACGCCGTTTCAGATTCAGGTGTGGCGCGCGCTGCTGCGCATCCCGCCGGGCGGGGTCGCCAGCTACTCGCAGGTCGCCAGCGCCATCGGTAAACCGGCAGCCCGGCGGGCCGTCGGCCAGGCGTGTGGCGCGAACCCCGTGCCGTGGCTAATCCCCTGCCACCGCGTCCTGCGGTCGGACGGCCAAATCTGGAACTACCGCTGGGGCGATCAGCGAAAGCAAATGATGTTGGCCTGGGAGTCGGCCAAAGCCGAGGAGCTCGCCGCCACGGCCTAGCTTTTGGTAACCTCGTTGAGATAGCGTCCTGCCCCGCGGGTGGGGTGAGAAAGCATGGCGGGACGCTTACTCGACGATTTCCGGGTTGGAGAGCAATTCGAAACGGCACCGGTCGTGATGGACGAACGAGATATTGTCGCGTTCGCCGAGCGGTACGATCCACAGCCGATTCACATCGACCCGCATTCCGCCGAAACCGAAACATTCGGTGGCTTGATTGCCAGCGGCTTTCAGACAATTGCCGCTGGTTTCGGTCAGTTCGTTCGCCTCGGCTTGTTCGAGGGCGTCAGCCTGGGCGGTCCCGCGATGGACGAGGTGCGTTGGATCGTGCCGGTATCTCCTGGCGACACGCTCCACACGTCGGCCGAGGTGATTGCCGCGCGTCCGTCGCGTAAGAATCCCGACCGAGGTGTGCTCGAGCTGTCGTTTCGCTTGTTCAACCAGAAACGGGAGCTTGTTTGCTCCTTCAGGACCGTGAGTATCATTCGGCGGCAACATCAGGGATGACCGGCATCCTGCGATCGCAGGCCCGCGTAGTTGCGGCAAAGGTAATTGAACTTGTCAGCTGAAGTCGGCATGTGGCTGACCTTCGCGTTGATCGGCGTGACGCTTATCCTGTACGCGACGGAACGCCTGCCGTTGGAAGTAACGGCACTTGGCGTGATTTGTGCGTTGCTGATCACGTTCCATGTCGCGCCCATCGCCGACGGGGATGGCATCAATCAGCTCAACGCGGTCCAGCTGCTCGCGGGTTTTGCCAACCCTGCCCTGATCACCGTTGTCGCGCTGTTGGTGCTTGGGCAGGGACTGGCGCAGACCGGCGTGCTGGAGCGCGGGGCCGGGCTGTTGCTCGGTTCGTCGCGCGGGCGCGCGGGCCTGGCGGCGCTGCTGGCGTTCGTGGCGGTGCTGGTCACCAGCGGTTTCCTGAACAACACGCCGGTCGTCGTCATCTTCATTCCGATCATGCAGGCACTAGCCGACCGGTTCGGTTATTCGCCGAGCCGGTTCATGATCCCCTTGTCCTATGTCGCCATCGTCGGCGGCATGACAACTCTGATCGGCTCCAGCACGAATATCCTGGTTGTCGGCATGGCGGTTGATCTCGGTCTGCCCGAGATCGGCTTTTTCGACTTTACCTTGCCCGGCGCCCTCTTGGCCCTGGCCGGTCTGGCCTATGTGATTTGGTTGGGGCCGATGCTGCTGCCCGATCATGCGGCGCTGACGTCGACCCTTGCCGCCGACGGACGGCAGTTCATTGCGCAGATCAGGGTGTCGCACGGTTCGCGCCTGGACGGCCTGCAGCCGCAGGGCGGTTTCTTTCCCAGCTTGAAGGAAGTCACCGTGCGCGCAGTGCAGCGCGGCGAGCGCGCCCTCGTACCACCGTTCGATCCCGACCTGACGCTGCGGAACGGCGACATCTTGATCGTCGCGGCAACTCGCAAGACCTTGACCGAGGCGGTCGGCGGCGACACCGAGGTGATGCATGCGGACTCCGAGGATACGAGCGCCGAGAGCGAAGGAGCCGGACGGCGACGCGGCGAGTCCGAGCAGGTTATTGCCGAGGTCATGGTCACTCCGACGTCCCGGCTCCTCGGCCGTTCACTCGAGCAAATTGGCTTTCGTTATCAGTACAATTGCATTGTCCTCGGTATCCAACGCCGCTTGCGCATGATCCGCAGCATGATGACGGAGATCCGCCTGGAGGCCGGCGACGTGCTGCTGATCCAAGGCCGGCGGGCGGATATCGACGCGCTGCGCGGCAACCCCGACATCCTGCTCATCGAATGGTCGGCCTCGGAGCTGCCCGCGGTCCACCACGCCCGGCGGGCGGTCTCGATTTTCGTCGGCGTCGTCGCGGTGGCGGCAAGCGGCATGGTGCCGATCGTCGTGTCCGCGTTGACGGGTGTGGTCCTGATGCTGGCGACCGGCGTGCTCAATGTTCGCCAGGCAACCCGGGCGATCGATCGGACAGTGGTGCTGATGATCGCCGCCGCGCTGGCCCTCGGCATGGCGCTGCAGGAGACCGGCGGCGCGCCCTTCCTGGCCGATGCCATGATGGCGGCGGTCGGCGGCGCGAGCCCGGCGATGGTATTGTCCGCGTTCTTCCTGCTGGTGGCCCTGCTGGCGAATGCCGTCAATGCGAAGACGGCAGCCGTCCTATTCACCCCGGTGGCGGCGGGGCTGGCCCAGCGCCTCGGCGTCCCTGCGGAGGCCTTCGTGGTCGCCGTCATTTTTGCGGCCAACTGTGCCTTCGCGTCGCCGGTCGGCTATCAGACCAACATGCTGGTCATCGCTCCCGGTAACTATCGCTTCGTCGACTTTGTCCGGGCGGGGCTGCCCCTGGTCCTCGTCATCTGGCTCGTTTTCAGCTTCTTTGCCCCCTGGTACTACGGCTTGTAGCTTCGCCGAGCCTGCCGCATGCGCCTTGACGCGGTGCAAAACCTCCTTATTGTGCGCTGCGGGACACGCCCCCCCAACGGGGCGCGACGTTCTGGAAGGGACGCAAGCTATGCCAAATTCGCCAAAGCCGGGCGTGCGTCCGGCCGACCCCAATTTCTCCTCCGGCCCCTGCAAAAAGCGACCAAACTGGTCGCTGGACCGCCTCGGCGACGCGTGCCTCGGCCGGTCGCACCGGTCGAAGCTAGCGAAGAGCAAAATCGACGAACTGGTGGCCCGGAGCCGGTCGATCCTCGGTATTCCCGAGGACTATCGGGTCGGCATCATGCCCGGCTCGGACACCGGAGCCATCGAAGCCGCGATGTGGTCGCTGCTTGGCGCCCGAGGCGTCGATATGCTGGCTTGGGAGAGCTTCGGCAAGGGCTGGGTAACGGATGTCGTCAAGCAGCTCGGACTGAAGGACGCGCGCGTTCTTTCCGCCCCATATGGCGATCTCCCCGATTTGTCGGCGGTCGACCCGCAGCGCGACGTCGTCTTCACGTGGAACGGCACGACGTCCGGCGTGTGCGTCCCCAACGGCGACTGGATCGCACCCGACAGAAGCGGTTTGACGATCTGCGACGCGACCTCGGCGGTGTTCGCGATGCGGCTACCCTGGGAGCGCCTCGACGCCGTGACCTGGTCTTGGCAGAAGGTCTTGGGCGGCGAGGCGCAGCATGGGATGCTGGTGCTCAGCCCACGAGCCGTTGCACGCCTCGAGACCTATTCACCGCCTTGGCCGCTGCCGAAAATCTTCCGGCTGACCAAGAACGGCAAGTTGAACGAAGGGATTTTTCGGGGCGACACCATCAACACGCCATCGATGCTCTGCGTCGAAGATCAACTCGACGCGCTCCAGTGGGCACAAGACATCGGCGGGCTCGATGCTCTGCTCGCAAGAACGCAGGCCAATCTCGCGGCGATGACTGACTGGGTCGCGCAATCGGATTGGGCCGACTTCCTCGCAGCCGATCCCGCCTATCGTTCGTCGACCAGCGTCTGCCTCAAGATCACGGACCCCTGGTTCGAGGCCATGGACGACGACGGGCAGCGGCGCGCTGCCAAGCAAGTTGCTGCAGAGCTCGAGAGCGAAAACGTTGCTTATGACATCGCCGGGTACCGCGACGCGCCACCGGGGCTGCGTATCTGGTGCGGCGCCACCGTGGACACGGCCGACGTCGTCGCGTTGCTGCCCTGGCTCGATTGGGCCTACGCCGCGGTGAAGGCCGAGGCGATGCCGATTGCCGCGCAATAGCGGCGGACGACCAATAGATTTCAAGCGAGTGAGTCAATGAAGGTTCTGATCGCCGACAAGATGAGCCCTCGCGCTGCCGAGATCTTTCGCAATCACGGGATCGAGGTGGAAGAGCGTATCGGACTTGACCGAGACGCGCTGGTCGCCTGCATCGGCGACTATGACGGCCTGGTCGTACGGTCGTCCACTAAGGTAACGCCGAAGGTCCTCGAGGCAGCCGACAAGCTGCGGGTCATCGGGCGGGCCGGCATCGGCGTCGACAATATCGATGTCGGCGCGGCGACAGCGCACGGCGTGATTGTCATGAACACACCTTTCGGAAACGCTATTACCACGGCCGAACACGCCGTCGCCATGATGATGGCACTGGCCCGGCAGATCCCGGCCGCGAACGGTTCGACAAAGTCGGGCAAATGGGAGAAGTCGCGCTTCATGGGTGTCGAGTTGGCCGGCAAGACCGTCGGCGTCATCGGCTGCGGCAACATCGGCGCCATCGTCGCCGACCGCGCCATGGGCCTAAAGATGAAGGTCATCGCGCACGATCCTTACCTGTCCGAGGAGCACGCCATCGACATCGGGGTCGAGAAGGTGGATCTCGATACGCTGTTCGGCCGCGCGGATGTCATCACGTTGCACACGCCCCTAACGGATCAGACGCGGAACATCATCGATCGCAATGCCATCGCGAAGATGAAACCGGGAGTGCGGATTGTGAACTGCGCCCGCGGCGGACTCGTCGTCGAGGACGACCTTCACGCGGCTCTGCAGAACGGCCATGTTGCGGGCGCGGCGCTGGACGTGTTCGAGGAGGAACCGGCGACGGGCAATCCACTTGTGCAGCTGGAGAATGTGGTGAGCACACCGCACCTGGGCGCATCGACAACCGAGGCACAAGTCAATGTCGCGTTACAAATCGCCGAGCAAGTCAGCGACTATCTCTTGAGCGGCGCCATCGTCAACGCGCTGAACATGCCGTCGGTCAGTGCCGAGGATGCACCGCGTCTCACGCCGTATATGCGCCTCGCGGAACTACTTGGCGGTTTTGCCGGGCAGCTGACGCAAAGCGGCCTTCGTGCGGTGACAATCGAATATGAAGGTCATGCCGCGGAGTTGAACACGCGTCCCTTGACCGCGGCCGCTGTTTGCGGACTGCTGACGCCACTCTTGGACAGCGTCAACATGGTCAATGCTCCGATTATCGCCCACGAACGCGGCATCGATGTGACTGAGGTACGGCATGAAAGGCCGTGCGACTACCAAACGCTGTTGCGCGTTACGGTCACGACGGAACTCCAGGTTCGTAGTGTCGCCGGATCGCTATTTGGCGGCCAGCCGCGCCTCGTCGACATCAAGGGCGTTCCGGTTGAGGCCGAGCTACGCGGCCATATGCTGTACATCACCAACAAGGATCGCCCGGGACTGATCGGCGAAGTCGGGTCGATGCTCGGTCAATCGGGCATCAACATCGCGTCTTTTCATTTGGGGCGGGCCGAGGTCGGTGGCGACGCCATTGCCCTAATTGCAACGGACAACCGCGTTCCTGCGGACACGTTGCAGACGATTGCGGCTCTGCCGAATGTCGTTCAGGCGACAACACTTGTCTTTTAGCCGGTGTGTTTCGGCGGCGGTTGTCGCCTTGATATTCGCGTTGCCGGGCGAGAGTTCGGCCATCGAGATCCAATCACTTGAGATCGCCGGCGGTGTCGCCGCGCTGACACGCGCCGACGGGCCGGCTCATGGAATTCCGACGGGTGCGCCGGCGGCGCCGGTTGTCCTCCAGACCGCGGATGGCGCGTGGTTCCGGGTCGCGTTGGACGGTAGCCAGCTAACGGTGACACCAACTGACGCGCCCGTGTTGATGGCTGCACGGCGTGACGAGATGCTGCCGGATGGCGAGACGACTCGCGGCCAGCGAGACATCGCGGCCGCGTTCCTCACCGAGCCAACGCGGCGCTACAGGCACGGCATCCTCGGCGACGACACCGAGGCGGGCGGGCTCGGCGTCGTGACGAGCGGCGGCGAAAGGCTCGACTTTCGGCTTGAGACCGACTCGGTGTTCGAGGACCGGCGCGCCCGGCTGGTCGATCTGGACAGTGACAGCCACGATGAGATCGTCGTCGTGCGATCATACGCTCGCGCCGGTTCGGCGTTGTCGGTGTTCGGGCTCGTCGACGGTTCGCTATCACTGATCGACGAAGGTGCGCCGATCGGCCGGTCGAGTCGCTGGCTCAATCCGGCAGGCGCCGCCGACTTTGATGGCGACGGGCTGACGGAGATTGCGTATGTCGAAACACCACATATCGGCGGCACGCTAAAGTTGCTCGAATACAAGGACCGCGCACTGCGGCTGGACTACAGTGTGTTTGGCTTCTCAAACCATGCCATTGGTAGCCGAGAGCAGGACCTGGCTGCGGTCGTCGACTGGAATGGCGATGACGTTCCCGATTTGGTGTTGCCCGATGCGCGGCGATCTTCCTTAAAAATCGTCACGTTTTCCGGCGGAGAGTTCGTCGAACTTGCGAGCGTTAACCTGCCGGGCCCGCTGTCGACGG
>CAJICA010000004.1_pt1 | contig 14791 bp, 17 predicted proteins | sample 9199501 | NCBI WGS metagenome assembly CAJICA01 (sample SAMEA7708319, study PRJEB35096) | sediment metagenome | biome: marine neritic benthic zone biome [ENVO:01000025]; feature: sediment [ENVO:00002007]; material: shallow marine sediment [ENVO:03000034] sea grass bed [ENVO_01000059] ... | reverse complement strand
GAATTACAGATATAGTTATAATATAAGATTCTGTTATTATTATCTTAATTTATTAAACGGGTTACTACTGTTATTTGAAATTTTAGACGATGCAATTGACTTGACAAATTAAGGTTATAGAATATTCAAATCAAAATGGGTTCACTCTTATCGAATCTTTGCGAGTTGAGTTCTACTTTTGCGGTCGAGCGGGCGACCCAGAGCGGTGCCCGGGTTTACTGGATCTGTCCTCTTGTTGACGAATCGGAGGTCAGCGACCTCGCCGCCGCCACCGATCGCCACGCGATGCTGAGCCAGCTCTTCGGCGCGAAGGTCGGCCTGATGCATGGCCGCATGAAAGCCAAAGCGAAAGAGGCCGTGATGGACGGCTTCAGCGCTGGCGCCATCGCCATCCTCGTCGCCACGACGGTCGTCGAGGTGGGCATGGATGTGCCGGACGCCACCGTCATCGTGATCGAACATGCTGAGCGCTTCGGCTTGGCTCAGCTCCATCAGCTGCGAGGCCGGGTCGGCCGCAGCGACAAAGCTTCGACCTGTCTGCTCCTGTACCAGGCCCCCCTCGGTGAGACGGCCCGCGCCCGCATCGGCATGATGCGCCAGACCGAAGACGGTTTCCGCATCGCAGAGGAAGACTTGCGGCTGCGTGGCGGCGGCGACGTTCTGGGGACCCGCCAGTCGGGAATGCCGAGCTTCCGGATCGCCGATCTTGCCTTTCACGCCGACCTGCTGGCCGCGGCGCGAGATGACGCCCGCTCGATGATAGAGCAGGACCCGGGCCTCACCTCACCGCGCGGCGAGGCGCTGCGGAGCCTGCTCTATCTGTTCCGCCGCGACGAGGTCGTACGCTTCATCCAAGCCGGCTAAATGCAAACCCTAGAACTGCGCGGCCTCTGTCGACTCAGCCATCGCCGCGGTCGCCGCGCGACCGCCCGACACCGCGTTCGACACGGCATCGAAGTAGGACGTGCCGACTTCTCGCTGATGGCGCACGGCGGTGTAGCCGTCATGAGCCGCCTCGAACTCGGCATTCTGCAGCCGACTGTACGCCGCCATGCCTTCGTCCCGATACCCCCGGGCCAATTGGAAGGTCGCGTAGTTGAGGCTGTGGAAGCCGGCCAATGTGATGAACTGAAACTTATAGCCCATGGCGCCGAGCTCCCGCTGGAACCGGGCGAGATCGTCCTTATCCAGATGCTTCGACCAGTTGAACGACGGCGAGCAATTGTAAGCCAGCATCTGATCCGGATAGTCGATCTTGATCGCCTCGGCGAACCGGCGGGCCTCGTCGAGATCCGGCGTCGCCGTTTCGCACCACAATAGGTCGGCGTAGGGAGCGTAGCTCAGACCGCGAGCAATCGCGCATTCCAAGCCACCCTCCATCTCATGAAAGCCTTCGGCCGTCCGGTGGCCCGTCAGGAAACCGCGATCTCGCTCGTCGATGTCACTCGTCAGCAGCTTGGCGCTGTTCGCATCCGTCCGCGCCATGATGATCGTCGGCACGCCCAGGACGTCCGATGCCAGGCGGGCGGCGTTCAAAGTACGAATAAAGGTGGATGTCGGGACAAGCACCTTGCCGCCGAGGTGCCCGCATTTCTTCTCCGACGCCAACTGATCCTCGAAATGGACCGCCGCCGCACCGGCTTCGATGATTGCCTTGGCCAGCTCGAAAGCATTGAGCGGCCCGCCAAAACCCGCCTCGGCATCCGCGATGATCGGCGCCATAAAGTCGATTTCGGTTGTCTCGACCCCGTCGTGCCGCTCCATGGTCTGGACCTGGTCGGCCCGCAGCAGGGCCTGATTCAGCCGCCGCACCGTCGCCGGCACGCTGTCAACGGGATACAGGCTCTGATCGGGATACATCTGGCCGGCCGTGTTGCCGTCGGCCGCCACCTGCCAACCGGACAGATAGATGGCCTTCAACCCGGCCCGAATATGCTGAACCGCTTGGCTGCCCGTGTAGGCCCCGAGCGTCGGCACGAAGTCCTCCTGATGCAGCAACCGCCAGAGCTTTGCCGCACCCTGTTCCGCCAGCGAATGGTGGATTCTCACAGACCCCGAGAGGCGCTCGACATCACCCGGCCGATAGTCCCGCCGGATTCCGCGCCAACGATCAGGCGCCCAGCGCGGCACCGGCCATTCATCCGCCAGGCCGCGACAACTGTCGGGCCGGTGACAGATCAAAGGCAAATCCTCTTCATCCCGCTCCGGATCCGGCGCTGTCAGCGCCGCTGGCTGGTCTTTTGGCATGTCCATCTCCCGTGAAGAACGGATGTAAAAAGACAACCAAACGGACATACCGCGCAATAACATCTTGATATACTGACAGAAAATATGTAGCGTCCCGACCGTTCTCCATTTCATATTTGTGAAGATTGTAAAGATGCTCGGCGAGACCGCCTCTTCCGCACTGCCCAAGAATGCGACCAGCACGACACGCCTCGGCGGCAAGATCCGGCGTCTTCGGCGGCGAACCGGTTGGACCCAGGCACGACTGGCCAACCAGCTCGATATCTCGGCCAGCTATCTCAACCTCATCGAGCACAACCGGCGCAACGTCACGGTGCCGCTGCTCCTCCGCATCGCGGAGCTGTTCCAGGTCGAGGTCGGTGATCTGGTTGAGGACGACGAGGGCCAGCTAGTTGCCGACCTCATGGATCTGTTCGCTGACGATATCTTTGACGACCACGACCTGCGCAGCACCGATGTCCGGGACTTGATCGGCGCCGCCCCAGGAGTCGGGCGGGCCATTCTAAGTCTTTATGACGCCTTCAAAAAATCCCGCGAGGACCTGCAGTCCTTCGCCGAGGACTTTGCGCCGGCGGATGAGTTGCCGGTCGCGGTACAAACCGACCGCTTCCCGGCCGAGCAGGTCTCCGATTTCCTGCAAGCCAACGGCAACTACCTGCCGGACCTCGAGGCCGCCGCCGTCCGGGTCAACCGCGACTTGCGGCAGACCGGCGCCGACCCGTTTCAGGCCATGTCCGCATTCCTCGCCAATGCCTATGGCATTCGCATCGTCATGCTGCCGCCGGATGACGGTACGGCTGCTTTGCGCCGGTTCAATCCAGACACGTTGACCCTCGAGGTGTCGGAGTTGCTGCCCCCGGCCAGCCGCAACTTCCAACTCGCCTGCCAGATCGGCCTCCTGGCCGCCAAGGTTGAGATCGACAGCGTTCTCGGCCGCGCCACGCTGGCCGGCCCCGATGCGCCGCGACTGGCCCGGGTGGCGATGGCCAACTACTTCGCGGCGGCCTTGCTGATGCCCTATGAGGCCTTCCTCGAACATGCCATCAAGTTCCGTTACGACATCGATCTGCTGGCCCACCATTTCGACACGAGCTTCGAGCAGGTGTGCCACCGTTTGATGACCCTGCAGCGGCCCGGCGCCCGCGGAATTCCGTTTCACATGCTGCGGACCGACATCGCCGGCAACATCTCCAAGCGGTTCTCCCTGTCGGGCATCCACATCCCGCGTCATGGCGGTGCCTGTCCGCGTTGGAATGTCTACACGGCCTTCATGCATCCCGGCACGATCAACGTTCAGGTCTCGCGGATGACCGACGGACGCACGTACTTTTGCATCGCTCGGGCCTACAAGAAGTCCATCGGCGGCTACGATTCGCCACCCACCTACCTGTCGATCGGGCTGGGGTGCGACATCCAGCACGCCAACGGCATGGTCTATGCGGATGGCATAGACCTCAGCAAGGCCGATCAGGCCGTACCCGTTGGTGTATCTTGCCGTACGTGTGAGCGTATGGATTGCCGTCAGCGGGCGTTTCCGCCGGTTTCGCGACCACTCAATATCGACGAAAACGTACGGGCGCCCTCGGCGTACGTGCCGGCGGAGTAGCTATTCTCCAACCAGATTCGCGGCCGGCGGGTCTTCCGACTCCGCCGCGGCCGGCCGTTGTCGCGACGGTATCCGCGGTATCTTGGGGATCTTCTGTTCTTCCTCGGGACGCTTATCCGGCGGCGCGACGATCCCGCCCGAGATGATCATCTTGGCGCCCTCCTCGACCGACATTTTCAGCGGTATCAGGTCCCGCCGCGGCAGGAACAGAAGGTATCCGGAGGTCGGATTGGGCGTCGTCGGTAAGAAGACGTTAACCATCTCCTCTTCCGTCAGGTTCTGGATTTCGCCCTCGGTCATGCCGGTCACGAACCCCATCGCCCAGATCCCGCGCCGCGGATATTCGAACATCACGACCTGCCGAAACGCGGTCGATTTCTGCGCCAGGATCGTCTCGAATATCTGCTTCGTCGCGCTGTAGACGTTGCGCACCACCGGCATGCGTTGCAACAGACTGTCGCTGATGGCCAGCAGAGTCCGGCCGATAAACAGGGTCGTCAGGGCACCGACGAACGTGATGAAGCCAATCAGAACGACCAGTCCGATACCCGGCACGGCGAACGGCAGATAGGTATTGGGGTTGTAGATCGCCGGAATGAACGGCGTCATCCGGGCATCGATGAACGCCAGCAGTTGCCAGGTAAGGAAGAGCGTGATGCCGATTGGCGCCGTGACCAGGATGCCGGTCAGGAAGTAGCCACGCAAGCGGGCCGAAAGGCCGACCCTATGCGCCGTCCGGTGCAACCTGTTTTTGGCGCGCCTGACCATTTGGCTTTGCTCTTCCCCTCGACAGCCGGCATGAAATAGGCAGTCTACCGCCAGTCTACAGCCATTAGATTGCCGTAAAATCACCAGTTGGGCGAGGATGATGAGGCTTCAAGGTAAATCCGCGATTATCACGGGAGCCGGATCCGGATTCGGCGAGGGCATCGCCCGGCGCTTCGCCGCCGAGGGCGCATCGGTCGTCGTGAATGACATCCAAGCCGCGGCCGGCGAACGGGTCGCGGCAGAGATTTCGGCCGCCGGCGGCACGGCCATTTATGTGCGTGGCGATGTTGCGGCGGACACCGACGTCGCCAGCTTGGCAGAGGCGGCGGTCGAACGGCTCGGCGGACTCGATATTCTGGTTAACAATGCCGGCATCGCCCAGCGCAACGCGCCGATGCTTGAAACCACGGAAGACCAGTTCGACCGGATCTTCGCGGTCAATGTGAAGAGCATTTACCTATCGGCCCGCCACATGCTTCCGGTCATGCGCCGTCGGGGCCGCGGCGTGTTTCTGAATATCGCCTCGACGGCCGCCATCCGGCCGCGTCCCGGACTCACCTGGTACAACGCCAGCAAGGGCGCGGTCGTCACCATGACCAAGTCCATGGCGGTGGAGCTGGCCCCGGAAGGCATTCGGGTGAACGCGATCAGTCCGGTGGCCGGCGAAACGCCGCTGCTGGCCGAGTTCATGGGCGGGGAAGTCACCGACGAGACGCGTCGGGCCTTCATATCCACCATCCCCATCGGCCGCTTGAGCCGGCCGGAAGATATAGCCAATGCGGCGGTCTACCTATGCTCCGATGAGGCGGCGATGGTCACCGGCGTCTGCCTGGAGGTCGACGGCGGCCGCTGCGTTTAGCGGACCAAGCGGATCCCGGACGGTGCCTCACTTGGCTCGATCGGCTTGAGGTGCTTGCGGTTCTCGTCGGTCCACTCGGCTAGCTGGATCAATTTGACCTTACTGGCGCCGTCGGAGCCCGTCTGCGCCTGATCCCACTCGAAAATGTGCAGCCCATCCGGATCGACGTAGAACGTGTGGTCGCCGAACGTCTTGCTTAGTCCGGCCACGCCCGGATTATCCTCCGGCACCGGCATCGCTCCCGACTGATCCTCGACCTGTTCGATCTGGGCCGCCGAAAGCTTCATTAAGTCACTCCCCCACCTGCGGTTGCTCGGCGTCGGACGAAGCCCCTTCGGGCGTATCATCGTCCTTCTTCTGCCGCTTTTCTTCCTTGGCAGCACGCTTTGCGGCTTTCTTGCGCTCGCGCTCCACCTTCTCAAACCGATAATTCGGCTTGCGTGCCATATGCTCGCAGCCCTCCTTGGTTAGACCGGAAACGCCCGGAACCCGAGGGCCCGGACCGACTGCAACCGAGCGCAGTTATTCTGAGACGCTGAGCCCGCCGGCGGACTGCCGCCCGTCGCGACCCGGCACGATCTCGAACTCTACGCGTTGCCCCTCTTGCAGCGTTGTCAGACCCGCTTGCTCGACCGCGCTGATATGGACGAATACGTCTTTAGTACCGTCCTCCGGCTCGATGAAACCGTAGCCCTTGTTGACATTGAACCATTTGACACGTCCGGCAGCCATCCACTGCTCCCATTCCAATTCAGAACCGACGGCCCGATCTCGGACCACGAGCAGCACGAAACAGCCAAGAATGCAGGCACAACCAAAAGCCGGCCGACAAAGGTTGCGTATCAGTGAGGCTCGGAAACGCCAACCTAGCCCAGTTCAGCCGCCGACGTCGACTGGTTTCAGCATTTGAGTCTTGGTGCGGCTGAAGGGACTCGAACCCCCACGGGCTTGCGCCCACTAGCACCTGAAGCTAGCGCGTCTACCAATTCCGCCACAGCCGCGGCACCGAAACCCAATCTCCCATAACCTAGACCCCCCGGTTCAAGCCCGGAGCCATCAGCTTGGTGCGGCTGAGAGGACTTGAACCTCCACGGGGTTTCCCCCACAACGCCCTCAACGTTGCGCGTCTACCAATTCCGCCACAGCCGCGTGAAAAAAGGCGGCTCTACTTATCAAGAAGCATGGGGACCGGCAACACCGCGGTGCCGCCGTCAACGGCCTTTCTGATTGGCCGCCGCCTTTAGCGGCGCACCTTTGCTGGCGGGCGCGGCATCGATCTGTCGGCAGTGCCCCTCGAGATGCGCGCCGGATTCCACCGCCAGCGTCTTGTGCAGCACATCGCCCAGAACGCGCGCCGATCGGGCCACCGTAACCGATGGCGCCTTGATCTGACCGATCACCGCCCCATCCACCAGGATCGTCTCGGCCGTCAGCGACCCGTCGATCTGTGCGCCCTGTTTCACGGAGATGATTTTGCTATCGATATCGCCCTCGACCCGGCCCTCGATATGGAGTTCACCCTTGCAAACCAGATCGCCGACGATCTTGAGATCCGGGCCGATCGTCGAGACACGCGGCGTCGTTGCATTTCTATCTGACTCGGGCATGCGTGTTGCCTCCGGCTTGTTGTCCTGTGGCGGTGCTGACGGCTTCGCCTGCCCCTGTGACTTTGCGGGCGGTGCATCCGGATTCGAACTACGCGAGAACATGGTCCCTCCCAAAGCTGGCCCGCCGGCCCACAACCACTGTGCCTAAACTTGCTACCGATCGGTCCTTATACCAAGTGTAATATTCGTGTCGACGCGACTCATTCAGCATAGCCACCCGCGTGACTCATTAGAAATGATTCAATGGCGTCATTCACATCGTCAGGATGCGTAATTGGTGACATATGTCCGGCACCGGCAACTTCGGTGACCCGCGGCGACTGCAGGGCCTCTGTCAATAATGCGACCACGCGTGCCGTCGGGCCCGGCGTTTCGGCACCCTTCACGAGCATTGTCGGCATGTCGAGCTGCGCAAACGCCGACAGCGGCGTTGTTGGTTCGAACGCGTTCGGCCACTCTTTGTAAGTCTTGCGCGCCGTTCCAAGAACATAGGCTCGCAGCTCGTCGGCAGCGGCATCCCACGCGGACGTGCCATTCCAGTAATCGAAGTAGACCTTGATACCCGACTCTGGATCACCGGCGTCAATGCCGGCGTTAAACCCTTCGCCTAAAGCAAGTATCTCCGAGAACAACGACCCCTCGCCCGCCTCACGCAGCAGCCAGAACGCGATCGGCTCGATCAGCGTCAGGCTCTTCACCTGCAACAGGCCGTCCAGCGCCGCCCGCAGCGCCAACAGCCCGCCATATGAATGACCGACCAAGTGGACCGGCGCGTCCGGGTCGGCCAGACGCCGCCGTATCAGATCAATCTCATCCGCCGGCGCAAGCGGTTGATCGGCCGGCCAATGGTCTGTTTCGCCATAACCGATGAGATCCGGCGCAAACACCTCGTACCGGTCGGCCAGGCGATCGACGAGCTGGCGCCACTGCAAGCCCGCACTGGAGGAGCAGTGCAGTAACACGACAGGTTCGCCCGCGCCCTTACGGAGCCCGCCGATCTTCATGCCGAAGGTCCCGACAGGTGCGCCGCGCGAAGGCGATCAGCCATCTCGAAAACAACCGGCTGCATAGCGGCTAGGCGATCCGCTTCCGCCGAATGAAGTGCGTCGAGCTCCGGCACCGGCGACCGGCAGGCCGAGGTCTCAAAAACACCCGATTGCTGTCGCAGGCGTTTGAAGAACCGAATACTGACATCGATGTGTTGATTGGAAAACGCGAGGAAGGGCAGCAAGGCCTCGAACAGGTGCCGCGCTTCGTGTGTCTCACCGGCCGCAAACAAGTCATAAATCGTCACGTAAATCCGCTCGAATTCCGTCGGCATAAAGGCGTGCACGCCGCGGGCCAGCGCGTCCAGCATTTGCGAGACGGCCCAGCCGCCGCAGACGTGCAGCGATCCGCCAGTCGCCTCCAACACGCGTGTATATTTGGGCCCCGCCGGAACCGTTTCGATCTTCAGCGATTGGAAGGCCGAAACCGCGTCGTGCAAATTGACGATGTCGTCGATCGACAACCCTGGCCCATGCCAATCCAGATCCTGCAGCATGATCGGTCCCGGCCCGATTTCGGCCAGGGCCAGGAGACGGTCCTTCAGTTCGTCGAATCCCATGTCGGCGGGCGCCTGATAGAGCAACGCGTCCGCCCCCGCTTCGCGCACGGCCCGGGCACGCTGCTGGCTCGAAGCGTAGTCTGGCGCGGTTACACTCATGATGGTCGCAATGCGGCCCCGATTTGCATCGACAATCTCTCGCGCCGCCCCGGCGAACTCGTCGTCTGTTAGGCTTTGCCCCTCGCCGGCCACCGCCATCGCCAAAACACCGCTACAGCCGGCCGCCGCGACGTGCTCCACCTCGCGCCGCAGGCTGGGCAGATCCAACGTCAGATTCGAACTAAACGGCGTGTTCAGGCTCGTTACGATACCGCGCAACCCCGCCACGCCATCAAACCTCATAGCGCGGCCTTCACAGGCTGATCAGACAGTGATATATCAGTCATTACAAATGGCAGCCGCCCGTCAGCTTTCAGCAATAATGAGGCGGGTCTGGGGAGGAACATGCTGGGTCCAATAACAACAAGCGGCCAACCCGCGCAATGCTCGCCCCTTGAACCGGTGGAGCATCCATGACGGCCCGCCTCATCGTGGCATTGCTCACACCCTTGGACACCAGCCTCCGCTGCCAGGTCGACCTTCTTGCCCGCCACTGCCATCGCCTGCTGAACAAGGGCGTGGATGGCTTGGCCCTCTTCGGCACCACCGGCTACGGCCCGTCGTTTTCCACCTCCGAACGCATCGAAGCCCTCGAAGGCCTGATCGCCGCTGGCGTGCCCGCGGACCGTTTGCTGGTCGGCACGAGTGCCGCTTCCCTCGCTGACACCATTCAGCTGACGCGCCATGCGGCGAACACTGGCTGCACCGGTAGTTTTGTGATGCCGCCATTCTTCTTCCATGGCACGTCGGACGAAGGCGTCGAGGATATGTACGTGCGGCTCCTTGACGCGGCCGCCAGCGAGAGTCTTCGCCTCTACCTCTATAACCTGCCGCAATTTCACGGGGCGCCGATCGCCATCGACCTCCTCGGGAAGCTCAGCGCGCGCTATCCGGCCTGTATCGCCGGCATCAAGGACAGTTCCGGCGACTGGCACTATCTCGAAGCGCTGCTGCGGACATACCCGAACCTCGAGGTCTACACCGGCATCGAGCCGCTACTGCCGCAGGCCCTGGAAGCCGGCGGCGCCGGCGCAATCACGGGCCTCTCGAACCTGGTCCCCGGCTTGCTGCGCCGGCTTTGCCAAACCGCGGACACGCCAACTCGCACGGCCGCCCTTGTGGAAACGCAGCATCTCGTGGACGCCCTTCCCCGCACCGCAATCATCGAAACGCTCGCCGGCCTCATGGCGACGCTTTCAGGCGAGCCGTCCTGGCAAAACATGCCGCCGCCTCTCCGTCCAATACCAAGAAGCCAACTCATAGCCGTCGCACGATCGTACGAGGAGCACAACGAATGGGGTCTGCAAGCCGCTTCGTAATCGGCGGCCAACGCGTCCCCTCGGCGTTGTTGGCGCAATTGCGGGATACGCACGGCGACCGTGCCGAAGCGGCGGAATGCCGCCAACGCCTGACGGAAGACGGGTATCTGTTGCTCCGAGGTTTCCTGCCGGCCCAGGATGTCGCCGCAGCGCGTCGCGTGGTCTTGCAGCCCTTGGCGGACGTCGGCGAGATCCGGGCGCCGGCCATCGACGGCATCCTAACCGGCCGCAGCGACCGCGCCGCCCGCCAGCCAGACGCCGGCGCCTTCTGGCGAGACCTATCCGAAGCGCCGGCCCTGCGCCGCGTCACCCACGGCCCCCGCCTACGCAAGCTGATGGCGGATCTGCTCAGCGAACCCGCCGCGCCGTTCGATTTTGTCTGGCTCCGGACCACAGCGCCCGGCCGGACGAGTCCGTTTCATTTCGACCATGTCTACATGAACCGCGGGTCCCAGCGCGTTCTCAGTTGCTGGATCCCCTTGGGCAACGTCCCCGCCGAGGACGGGCCGATCGCAATTCTCGAAGGATCGCACCGGCTGGAAACGATGATCGCCGACTTTCGCGGCCATGACGTCGACCGCGATCCCTCACGACCCGGCTATGTCGAGGAGTCGCCCCTGGCCCTTGCCGAGCGTTACGGTCGACGCCTATTAAGCGCCGAATTCGCGGCCGGCGATATCTTGGTGTTTGGCATGTTCTTGCTGCATGGCTCCTGCGACAATGTCTCGCCGCAGCGGCGTGTCCGCCTGTCCTGCGACGTGCGCTACCAGCCGGCGGCCGACGCCCGCGACCCACGTTGGTTTGGCGCGCCACCCTTGGGTCACGGCGGCAAGAGCTACGCCGGCCTGAGCTCAGCGCGGCCGATCACCCAACCGCCGATCGCGCGCTGAGGCCGCCGAAATGACCCAGCGCGTCAAACTCAGCCATGTGGCGTACGACCGCTTCAAGGAGCGTCTGTTCTCGGCCGACGTTCGCCCCGGTCAATTCGTTTCCCAGCGCGAACTCGTCGGCCTGACCGGCGTCCCGCTGGCGCCGATGCGCGAAGCACTGCAGCGCCTCGAGACCGAGGGGCTCGTCCATATCGTGCCCCAGCGGGGCGTCCAAGTCGCGGAAGCCAATCTCAAGCTCATCCGCAACACCTTTCACCTTCGCATGATGGTCGAGAAGGAGGCCGCGAGGCGCTTCGCGGAGTCTGCGTCGGACGTAGCCATTGCCGAGCAAATCAAGGCCCACCGGGACATCGTCGAACGTAGCCAAGGCGACATCGACCAGCTTCTTCTCGACGAAGCTCAGAGGGTTGACCGCGCGATGCACGACGCCATGGTGGAAACCCTCGATAACGACCTGATCTCCAGCATTCACCGCGTCAACATGGACCGCATTCGCCTTATTCGACTGGACCACGGGTTGGTGACCCCGAGTTCGGTCGGTCACGTCATGCGCGAACATCTCGCGGTCTTGACGGCGTGCGAGGCCCGCGACGAGAGTGCCGCCGCCGAAGCCATGGAGGCGCATGTTTCAACCGCATTGCGGCGAGCGATGGGTCTATGAGCGGTCGGACCTTCGCCATCGCAAGTAACTCACTGAACCGCTTACAAGGGAGGACGATATGACTGTGTTCAAGACTCTGAAACTGGGCGCCGCGGCGTTGGCCATGAGTGTGGCCATCGGCGGCAACGCCATTGCCCAAGACAAGATTACGCTGCGCATCTCGACGCCGGCCGTCCCGGGCGATTGGCACACCGAGGCGCTCTTTATCTTCAAGGAATGGCTCGAGCGCTCAGCGCAGAACCAGTTCGATGTCCAGGTGTTCCCCAATGCCACCCTGTTCAAGCAAGGCACCGAACCCGCCGCCATGCAGCGCGGCAATCTCGACATGGCCTTGATCTCGATGCAGGACATTTCGAAACAGATACCGGAATACTCGATCTTCACCGCCGGCTATCTCATCCGCAATCCGGACCACCAACAGAAGGTGTTCGGCGGCGACATCGGTGACGAAGTCTTCGGCAAGGTCATGGACGACATGGACATCAAGGTCCTCAAGGCCATGTACCTCGGCACGCGGCAGCTCAACCTGCGCGACGTCCGTGACGTGCAGACCCCGGCCGATCTGGACGGCGTCAAGCTACGCATGCCCGGCTCCGACACCTGGCAGTTCCTGGGCCAAGCGCTTGGTGCCAATCCCACGCCCCTCGCCTTCCCCGAGGTCTATCTTGCTCTGCAAACCGGCACCATCGACGGCCAGGACAACCCGCTGCCGACCGACAAGGCCGCCAAGTTCTACGAGGTCACCAATCAGATCGTTCTGACCAGCCACCTTGTCGACGGCGTCTTCCTGTCGATGGCCGGCGAGACCTGGCGCAAGCTGGACGAGGCCCAGCAAGAGGCGGTCATGAGCGCCGCAGAAGCCGCCGCGGCCTTCAACAACGAGAACCGGATTCGTGACGAGGCCGGCCTATTGGCCTTCTTCGAGGGCGAAGGCATGACCATCTCGACACCGGACGTCGATGCCTTTCGTGAGGCTGTGCAAGGCGCCTATCTTGCGTCCGACTTCTCGAAGGATTGGCCGGCCGGACTTCTCGACCGCATCAACGCCGTCGAGTAGCACCGCCCCGTGCGCAAGCACTGGTCTAGACTGCAGCAAGGTGCCGAACTTGTCGCAGCGGCTTTGTTCGCCGCCATGTTCGGCACCTTCGTTTTACAGGTCTTCATGCGGTACGTGTTCAACCTGCCGCTCCAATGGTCGCTGGAGTTCGACCTGATCGTCTATGTCTGGATCGTTTTTTGGGGCGCCGCTTTCCTGGTCCCGCCGCGTGACCACATTTCGTTCAACCTCATCTACGATCACGTGCCGCCACCGGCCCGGCGCGTCCTCGCCGTCCTAGGTGTACTGGTCATCGGCGGTGCGTTTCTCATCGCCCTGCCCGCGACGTTCGACTTCGTGACGTTCATGGCGATTGAATCGACGCCCGTCATCCGCTGGCGTTTCGACTTCGTCTTCTCGGTCTTCCTGCTGTTCATGATTGCGCTGATCGCGCGCCTGGCGTGGCAGCTCGTCGGCCTGCTGCGCCCGGGTTGGCGCGACCACCTCTAGCCCGACCCGCCGCCTGGCGTGAGCACACCTGTCCTCGCCCTGCTGATTGTCTTTTTCGGCGGCGCTGCCCTCGGCATGCCGATCGGCCTGACGATGATCAGTGCCGGCATCTTCTATCTCCTGCTCAGCGGCCAAGACATCGGCCTTGCCGGCGAACAAATCCTCAACAACCTGTTCCAGAGTTTCGTTCTGCTGGCCGTACCGCTGTTCATCTTCGCGGCCAACGTGATGGACGCCGGCACGATCTCCCAGCGCCTCCTGCGGTTCTCCCTTGCTCTCGTCGGCCGTTTCAAAGGCGGCCTCGCCCACGTCAACGTCATCGCCTCGCTGATCTTTTCAGGCATGAGCGGCAGCGCCATCGCCGACGCCGCCGGCATCGGCCGCGTCATCATCGGCATGATGGTCGACAAGAACCGTTACCCACCGGGCTTCGCCGCTGCCGTCACCGCGGCGTCCGCAACAATCGGACCGATCATCCCGCCATCCATCCCAATGGTGCTGTACGCCCTGGTTGCCGACACCTCGGTCGGTTTTCTGTTCCTCGGGGGCATCGTGCCTGGCCTCATCATGGCGGTCAGTTTGATGGCGGCGATCGCGATTATCGCCCGCACGCGTGACTTCCCGACGGAGCCGCCGATCACCCGCACCGAAGTACCGGGCGTTGTCGGCCGCGCCATTCCACCCCTGCTGATGCCGGTGATCCTGCTCGGCGGGATCTATGGCGGCGTGGCAACGCCGACCGAGGCAGCGGCCATCGCCGCCGCCTACGCCCTCCTCCTGGCCGTCATCGTCTATCGCGCCCTGAGTTTGGGTCAGATCGTCGACATCCTCGTTCAGTCGACCCGCGCCACGACGATCGTCGCCATGATCATCGCCGGAGCATTCGTCTTCAACTTCATCGTCGCCATTGAGGGTCTGCCGAACGCCCTCGCCGACTGGCTCGCAACCATCAACCTCCCACCCCTCGCCTTCTTCCTACTGGTCAACGCCGTGTTCTTGGTGCTCGGCGCTTTCCTCGACACCATCACGCTGCTGCTGATCCTCGTACCGCTCCTCATGCCCTCGGTCCGCAGCCTCGGTATCGACACGGTCCATTTCGGCGTCGTCATCGTCGTCAACATGATGATTGGTTTGGTGACGCCGCCCTATGGCGTCCTGTTGTTCGTGATCAACGGCCTGACGGATATTCCCCTGCGCGACATCGTGCGGGAGCTCTGGCCGTTCCTGCTCATCCTCATTGTTGCGCTGCTCGCCATGACGGTCTTCCCCGGGCTGGTCCTGTCGGTCCCGCGCCTGTTCGGCTACAGCGGCTAACCGGCCCAGACTGCGCGCCGCTCCACACGGTCGAGGCCCCGCCGGATTAAGGCTTGGTAAGAAGACCGGCGCTATCGTCCGGCCCGGGGAACCGGGCACGAAGGATGGCGCGATGACGGCCGCCAAAGGCAAATCATTGCTGAGTAACAACTTTTTCGAAGATATCGGTGGCTACCCCTGCCTCCGGCGTGTCCACAACCTGCTTTACACGAAACTGTTCGCCCACCCTTGGCTGAAGGGGTTTTTCGTCCACACCAAGCGCGAGGTCG
>CAJICA010000116.1_pt1 | contig 15001 bp, 15 predicted proteins | sample 9199501 | NCBI WGS metagenome assembly CAJICA01 (sample SAMEA7708319, study PRJEB35096) | sediment metagenome | biome: marine neritic benthic zone biome [ENVO:01000025]; feature: sediment [ENVO:00002007]; material: shallow marine sediment [ENVO:03000034] sea grass bed [ENVO_01000059] ... | reverse complement strand
GTCGCAGCCTGCGCCGCGCCGGCCAGTCCAAGCCCCAACAGCACGGCCGGCGCCAAGCCACGGCACGCCACACGCTCGAAAAGTCCCATCATCATTCTATGGCGCTCTCTGTATCGTTCCGCGTTGTGTGGAATTACCTAGTCACTCCGGGTTTCTATTCCACTACCAGCCGAGCCTCCGCCGAGATACCGCCCAAGACCTGGAGCAAAGTGGAATCGGCGGCGTCAACATCCTTGAACGGCCCAATGCGGACGCGATAAAGCTGCTCGGTACCAAACAGAAAACGCGAGATGCCGGCCGACGGATAGGTCCGATACATCCGGTCCCGCATCCGCAGCGCATTGCCCAAATCCGAAAACGCTCCGACCTGGATGTAGATATTGCTCGCCGGCACCGGCACCACCTCCACGTTTGTCGGCAATATCGGCTCGGACAAGGACGCCTGCCTCAGGACCGACGTTCCGTTAACCGGGTCGCCGTTCGTGGGCGGCGCAACACCGCCGGCAGTCTGCAACGGCTCGCGGCTCACCGCGACCCGCGGCGCGGCCGCCACTCGCACTTGCGGCTCCGGCACGCCGTTCAAAGCGGCCAGCTTTAGTTGCCGGCTCTCTTCGCGCAAAATCTCGACCTTCACCTTCGCCGTGCCGTTCCGCTCGAACCCCAACCGGCGCGCCCCTTCGCGCGAGACGTCGATGATGCGGCCACGCGCAAACGGCCCGCGATCGTTGACCCGCAGCACGAGCGAACGTCCGTTCTCCAGGTTGACGACCCGCACGGCGCTCGGCATCGGCAGCGTACGGTGCGCCGCGGTCAGCGCGTTCATGTTGTAGATTTCGCCGTTCGCCGTCTGCAGGCCATGAAAATCGCGACCGTACCAGGAGGCGATCCCGGTCTCGGCATAGTCATAGTTCTCCGACGGGTAATACCACTCGCCGCGAATCTGATACGGATCGCCAACTTTGTAGGCCGCCGGGCCTGGGGGATCATCGGCCCGCTGGACCTGCTTCGCGGTGTGAAAAACCAGGCGCGTTTCGGCGCACGCGGACAGCACAAGCAGCCCGATCAGAGCGAAGACCGTTCGCCAGCCAAGCGAACCGGACCTCATGCGCTAACCCCGGCCACTAATACGATCGGACAGATGACCGACGGCCGTCGCGAAATACAGCGACCGGTTCCACCGAAGGATCGAGCGGTAATTGTCGTAGACGACGTAGGCCGGTCCTCCATTTCCACCCGGCAGGACGATCGACGCCGCCAGATCGCGGCTCGGCAGCGCCGTGCCATCGGCGCGGCGCACACCGAGCGCCTGCCACTCGCCGAGGCGCTTCACGACATCGAGGTCAGCCAACGCCGGATCGAAATCGGCTGGAAGCCTGACCGGCCGTCCCCACGTGATATCATCACGCCACCCGACGCCACGCAGGTAGTTGGCGGCGGACGCGAAGACGTCGGGCCGGGATGTCCAGATATTCTTGGCCCCGTCGCCATCGAAATCGGTCGCAAAGTCCAGGAAGCTCGACGGCATGAACTGCGTCTGCCCCATTGCCCCAGCCCAGCTGCCGACCATGTCCTCGGCACTGATGTGGCCGTCCTGCAGGACGTTCAGGGCGTTGAAAAGCTCGCCCCGGAAGTACTGTCCGCGTCGCCCGTCATAGGCCAGCGTGGCCAACGCGCCGATGACTGGGAAGCCGCCGGTGAAGTTGCCGTAACTTGTCTCGATGCCCCACAGGGCAACGACAAACCGGGGCTGCACACCAAACTCGGCCGCAACCTCCTCAAGGATTGCCCGGTTCTCTCGCAACAACCGCCGGCCTTGCTCGACGCGCGCATCACTGATCACGCGGTCGAGGTATTGATCGAACGTGATCGTCCCTTCCGGCTGGCGCCGATCGAGCTCGATGACCCGCTCGATCGGTTCGACGTTGGCAAACGCCTCGTCCATTGTCTCAGCCCGAATGCCTTTTGCTTCCGCCTCGGACCGAAACTCGGACAGCCAAGTCATGAAGTCTGATTCCGCCGCGTGCGCCATTTTCGGTCCAAATGATGACGACACCAACGCCAACACAACCGCGCCTGCAATGCGCGGCCACAACTGCACCATGCTTGGCCCCTCGACTCGGATATCGGCAATGCGTTCCCATGCCACAGCGCTTGCCGTCAAGCAATCGCCTCACGGCGAAGTCAGTATACCAAAGGCCTCTGTTTCCTAGGGGTTAAGACCCCTAATCGTTGATGACGGGCCGCAGGATGCGTCGCCTCTCCACATAGATATCGAACGCGACTGCCAACACCAGGATCACGCCGATAACCACCATTTGTAGGGAAGACGGTACGTTGAGAAGGACCAAGCCGTTGGTAAGGACGCCGATCAGCATCGCGCCGATAACGGTGCCGAAGATGGTCCCGACCCCGCCGAACAAGCTGGTACCGCCAATGACGACAGCGGCAATGACGGTCAGCTCGAAGCCGATCCCCGCAACGGCCTCGGCTGAATTCAGTCGTGCCGACAACACGAACGCCGCCAGCCCGGCAAAGAACCCGCTGATAATGTAGACGGCGGTCGTGACGCCCTTCACGTTGACGCCCGACAACTCCGCCGCGGTCGGGTTACCGCCAACCGCGTAGACGTGCCGCCCGAACTTTGTCCGGCGCAGCACGAAGTGCGCAAGTATCGCAAACGCGATGAAAATGAAGACCGGGATCGGTACCAGCCCATTGAAAACGCGCGCTTGTCCCCACCAGGTGTAGTCCGGCGAAAACCCACTAATCGGTCCGCCGCCCGAGAACAGCAACGCCGCCCCACGAAACGCCTGCAACCCGCCCAGGGTCACGACGAAGGGCGGCACCCGAAGCCGGGTGATCGCGAGACCCTGTATGCCCCCGCCGACCAGACCCACCGCCAGTGCCGTCAGCAGCGCCATCCAGAACGGATTGCCGGCGGCGACGCTGGCGCCCACCGCGAACCGGTCCTCGAAACCGCCCTTCGCAACGAGCGCCCCGACCAGTCCGGCGAACGCCAACAGCGAACCGACCGACAGATCGATCCCGGCCGTCAAGATGACAAAGGTCATGCCGATCGCCATCAAACCGGTGATGGAAATCTGCCGCATCACATTGAACAGATTCAGCGGATTGAGAAACTTCGGCTCGAAGAGAGAAAAGCCGAGCATCAGCAACAGCAAGAAGATGATCGGCGCAAACCGACCGATCAGATCGATGACGTCGATCTTGGACTTGTGCAGCTCAGATGGCATGGCGCTAGCTGTCGTCCCCCATCGACAGAAGCTGAAGGAAGCGGAAGGGGCGAAGCGGTTGCCCGCCTCGCCCACTCAATACTATTCGAGTTCGCTCAGACGTTCGGCCTGATCGATGTTGTCACTGCTGACGACAAACGGCTCCAGCAACGTCACTTTTTCCGGCTCTGTCCCGTTGCGTAGGAACTCGACCATCACCTGCATAGCCAAACGGCTCTGACCGCCCGGGGATTGCTCGACCGTGCCGACCAACGAGCCGTCTTGCACGGCAGCCAACGCCTCCGGCAACGCGTCGAAGCCGATGACCGGAATCTCCAGGCCGGCGTCCTTCAGAGCCACGGCGGCGCCCAACGCCATATCGTCGTTGGCAGCGACGATGATATCCGGCGGCGAATCGAGACCCGCCAAGCCCGCCTCCGTCACCGACGCACCCTCGTCGCGAGCAAAGTTGGCCGTCTGCTCGAAAATGAACTCGTACTTGTCACCGGCCGCATCCAACACATTGTGAACGCCTGCGTTCCGGTCGATCGCCGGACTGGCACCCGGTTGGCCTTGAAGGTTGAACACCTTCGCCCCGTCCGGGAACATGTCCATGATCATGCGACCCTGAGCTTCGCCACCCTTCACGTTGTCCGCGCCGACATGCGCCAGGATGCCCGGGACGCCTTGGACACTACGGTCGATGGTAACGACCGGAATACCGGCGTCCACTGCCTGCTGCAACGCGGGGCCCATGGCAACCGCGTCGATCGGGCTAATGATGATGCCATCGACACCTTGGATGATGGCCGCTTCGACATCGGCCGTTTGTTTCGGCGTGCTGTTCTGACCGTCCATCTCCATCAAGGCGATACCGCCAAGCGATTCCGCTTCGGCAGTCAATTGCTTCTGCATATGTACGAAGAACGGAAAACCAAGGCTCGGTACCGACGTCGCGATCGTCAAATCCTGCGCGCCGGCCTGCGGCACACCGATCGCCAGCGCTCCCGCCGTGATCGCTACGGCCGCCATTGTTTTGCGAAACATGCTTCCTCCTGATTTTTTTGTGCCTGGAGCCCAACGGCCCCCGTCAAGGACTGTCATATAACACCCCAGCCGCCGGTCCGTTGCAACCGTCGGCCCGCGCTGGCGCGCCCCCTAGGAGCTTGATTCGGGCTATGAATTCGGCCGCCTACCGGAGCGCGCACCGCGCGCTTCAAGTCGGTCTCGTCCGTCGATCAACGCCGGGTCACCCTGGCCTCGGGCGCATCTTCGTATCGGCGTCCCCGCAGAAGGGCCGAGATCTCCTTTTCCGAAAGCCCGGGTTCCGGCCGCCACGCCGGTGCTGAGGTATCAGCCTGCAGCGACTGCCGTATGGCCGCCTGCCACATGTTGCGGCGGATTTGGTCATACGGCCGGCTCGATGAACTCCGGATCGAAAAGGTCTGCATGGCTCCCCCTTCTGAAAAGCACCGGCCATGTTCATAGCTATGGACTGCGACGGAACAGTGCTCGAAAGGCGGCGATACTATGTTCTGAGAACCCGCCGTCCCGAGTCCGGCGAGCGCGGTTACGCGAAGATCCGCGCCCCGACACCCTCGAAATCCGAAGAAACGGCCGTATCCTCACTCACGGTCTCGAGCCAGCTCTCGCCGATTTCGCGCGCCAGCCGGCGCGCCTCAACGGCTGCCTTGCTTCTCGGCGCAGTCTCCAGCACGGTGCCGCCCTCGCCCATGCAGGCCGCGAACGCGACCCGATTTCCCCAACGTGTCGCCGCCGTAAACGAATCGAAGCGCTGCATCACCGATAGGGCTTCCTCGGTCAGCGTTGCTCGTGGCGGGACGCGATTGAGAACCAGCATCGCGACCCCGCCTTCATGCTCGATCATCTCAAGGGTCTGAACCGTCGCCCACAGATCGATCGGTGACGGCTGAACGGGTACGACCACCAGGTCGGCCGCCATGATGGCCGGTTTGGCGTCGATGTCGCTCTTTGGCGGCGTGTCGATGACCACGATATCGTGGTCGCGCGCCAGCCGCCGCGCCTCGCGGCGCGCGCCCCACCCGCTCGCCGTCCGAAAACTGAGACCGGTGCCCGCCTCGCCCAAGCGTTCCTCCCGGGCCTCATACCATTCTCCGAGGCTGCCTTGCGGATCGACATCGAGAACGGCGACCGAGTAACTCTTCGACCACGCGACCGCCAAATGAGCCGACACGGTCGTCTTGCCCGATCCCCCCTTCTGCTGGGTCACGCTGATCACCCGACCACCCCGCGCGCCAAACCCGCGGCGTTCCGGCACCGTCAACATGGACATGATGCCACTCCTCTGCTTTCCAGGATTGGGCAACAGCCCGTCGTACGCACCGGCGATCCAAGCAATCTGGGCCGGGCTGACCACCTCGGCGCCGCGAGCAAACAGCCCACCAGATCAGCGCCTACGCTGTTCTTACCCACCATTCGGGAACCCCCTTACCCTAAATCGCCTGATTCGCGTACGACTTAGCGCCGTCACGTCGCCGGGTGGAGCGGCCGGGCCTGTCGGCCAACCGCGCAAACGCCCTTCCCTGCCCTACCTCGTTTTGCTAACTGCTTGTTTTCTCAAGCACGGATGGGTGGCCGAGCGGTTGAAGGCACCGGTCTTGAAAACCGGCAGGGGTGCAAGCTCCTCGTGGGTTCGAATCCCACCCCATCCGCCAACACCAAATCCGCCGGTCAGTCGATGGCACCGGATCACGGGCCCGATCTGCGGGACAGAAAACCCACGAGACGTCACGCAGTTGGTATTCGAATAATCCATAGTACGCGGGTCCATATACGCGGACTCGATCATGGTTAAAGCGTTCTAAACGAAACTTTTGTTCCGGCCCTCCTGGGTTTAACGGTCCTTAACTGCTGGCTTCTATCGTTATCGATTGCCGAGCGGAATCCACCACGGAACACCTTATGGCGAGCGCCCCAGACCAAATGGTCCGTAGTCTGCTTGGCTTCAGGCCGGCTCAGGTGATCCTGGTCGGCGCCGCCGCCGCCATCGTTACCGCCCTCGCCGCAGCCACTGTAATCACCCGCACCTTGGGCGTCTTGCCGATCGACGAGGCAGCCGTCACGTTCTTGTTCGGCACACTGGTTACCGCCCTGCTGTTGTCGATCCTGTGGGCCGTCGAGCTGCGGAGTCAGAACCGAAAAAAGCTGCACACCGAGCGATCGCTTGAGCAAAGCGAACGCAATCTGCGCACGTTGATCGACGCCATCCCCGTTATCATTGCCTTCATCGACGCCGATGGCCGCATCAGAACGAGCAACCGGGCCCACGCAGATTGGTTTGGCATTTCCCCGGGAGAGATAATCGGGGCGTCGGTTCATGATCTGCTCGAAGGCCAATTCTACGAAAGCAGCCGCAAACAGATCGAGGCCGCCCTCTCCGGGCAACATGTCCGCTTCGAGGGCCCCTTAAGAAACCGCAAAGGCGACGTCCGCTACGTCGAGCGCAACTACATTCCGAGCCGATGCGAAAACGGCGACATCGAAGGCTACTTTGTGTGCGTCAACGACGTCACCGATCGCAAATCCCGCGAAGAAGCGCTGCTCCGCACAAAGCGCGAGACTGCGGAAATCGTCGAATCCCTGCAAGAGGGCTTCGCCGTCTTTGACGAAGACGACCGGCTCGTCATGGCCAACCAAAACTACGCCAGGATCTTTCCGACGGTGACGGATCTGATCAAGCCGGGCGTCAAGTTCGAGGAATTGATCCGTGCCGCAGCCGAGCGCGGTCAGAATGTTGACGCGCTCGAGTCAAAAGAAGTCTGGATCCAGCGGCGGCTCGAGGCGCATGCGCGCGCCCGCGGTCGTTTCGAGCATCGTTTCACCGACGGCCGCTGGGTATGGGTCGAGGAACGCAAGACCAGCGACGGCCGAACACTTTCGTCCTACATCGACATTACGCAGCTCAAGCAACGCGAGACCGAGCTCCGGAATGCCCGGGACCAAGCGCAAGTTGCCGACGCCGCCAAGAGCGAGTTTCTGGCAAATGTCAGCCATGAACTGCGCACCCCGCTAAACGCCATCATGGGATTCTCGGAAGTGATGGCCAACGAGATGCTAGGCCCGATCAGCGAACAGTATGGAGACTACGCGCGCGACATAAATGCCAGCGGCAAACACCTCCTCAACCTGGTCAACTCCCTGCTCGATATCTCGAAGGTCGAGGCAGGCAAGCTAGAGCTCAAGGAAACGGACGTCGATATCGCCGCCATCGCCGAGGACTGCAACCGCCTCGTGCGCCCCCAGGCAGACGAGAACGGAATCGTGCTGAGCACGCATATCGCCGCCGACGTCACACCGTTGCGGGCGGACGAGATGCGGCTCAAGCAGATCATGCTCAATCTCCTGTCCAACGCCGTCAAATTCACCCCGGACGGCGGGCACGTGCGCCTCGATGTCGTCCGCTCGAACGACGGCGACGTCAGTTTGACGGTCGCCGATGACGGCATTGGCATGGATGAAGGCGAAATCGCGCTGGCCTTGGAGCCGTTCGGTCAATCGGCCGAGGCCTACTCACGAGATCACCAAGGCACCGGTCTGGGGTTGCCTCTCGCCAAGTCCCTGGTCGAGCTTCATGGCGGTCATATCGCGATCGAAAGTACGAAGGGCGCCGGCACGCGGACGACCGTGACACTTCCGAAGGAACGGCTGCGCCCCGATCAGAACTCGGTTATGTAGTTGTCGCTGGCACAACGGTAACCAGGGATGGACGTGACAACGAGACCCGATGCGCGAAGTGTGTCCATCCTATTGGCCGGATCCTGCCTGATCGCCGCTCCGCTCTTCTGGGCCGGGAACTTCGTCATTGCCCGCGCCCTATTTGCCGAGATACCACCGGTTGCCTTCAACTTTTGGCGCTGGTTCCTGGCCTTTCTGTTTCTCGCACCCTTCGTCGTCTCGACCGTTCGGCATGAGTTCCGTCAGATCGTCGGCGAATGGCGTCTCTGCGCCATCCTTGGCGTAACCGGCATTGCGTTGTTCCAAACCTTCTCCTATCAGGCCGTGCACACGACAACGGCTCTCAACGCCGCCCTGTATCTATCGGTGACGCCGATTATCGTGACCGCCATATCCTGGCGCTGGTTCAATGAACGATTGACGCGCCGCCAAGCCGTGGGAATCGTTGTTTCCTTGTTCGGCGTCGGCCTGGTCGTCACACAGGCGGATCCGGCCGTCCTACTCGCGCTGCGGTTCCGGCCCGGTGACATATGGATGATCGCCGCTGTCCCGCTTTGGGCCGTTTACTCTGTCCTTATTCAGCGCCGCCCGGCAGGCATGAGTCAGGGGTCGCTATTGCTCAGCAGCATCTTTTTTGGACTGTTGTTGCTTGCGCCGCTTTATGCCGTTGAGCTTGGGCAGGGCTTTTCGATGACGACGAACCTGCAGACAGTGGGCGCACTGCTCTATGTTAGCTTATTCGCGTCCGTAGCCGCCTTCGTTTTCTGGCAAAAAGGCGTGAGCATTCTCGGCGCCAACAAATCGAGCTTGTTCGTCCACTTGATCCCGCTCTTCAGCGCGCTGCTTGGCTTCGCCTTCCTCGGCGAGGCCATTTGGGGACCGCACCTGATCGGCGCGCTGTTCATCCTGATTGGTATCGTTCTAACGACGCTCCACAATCCGCGGCCGAACACGCGAGCGGCGGCAACCTAGTCTGGTTGCCGCCGCCTCGACAGGTTTGGATGGGTCAGGCCGCCTGGCGCCGTGGGGTGCTGGCCGTCAGCTGCCGCAACTTGTCCAGCATGCTGTCGTAGTAATCCGCGCCGCTGTTCATCCGGAACATGGCACCGACAGCCATTTCGCGGGCAGCTTCCGGATATTTCCGGACGAGCGGCGCCATGACGTTGTCGAACCAGCCATCGCCGTGCTCCTTGTCGATCATGACGTGATCCACGTAGTAGCCGAGCTGATGATCGTCGGTTAGGCCCACTCGATAGCAGCCGCTGACGATCTTCTCGTATTGCGCTGGATCCATCATTTCGGCGACGCCCAGCGCGCCGACGGACCGGAAATAGTTGCGCCGGTGCAGCGCCAGGTAGAAGAACATGTTGTACCCGGCCAAGCCGCGCCAATCCAAGCGCTCAGCACAGGTCTCGGTCAGATCTTCGATCGCCGGCGGCTGCTCGCCGACGTAGCGCAGAAGGCGCCGATAGAGCTCGGTGTGGCGCTTCTTGTAATTGCCGTTCCCGACCTCGTCCCAGAAATTATCGGCGAGTTCGGCGCGAACCTCTTCGTCAGAGCCAACCATCGACAGCACAATCAGATCGCAGAAGCGGAGCGCGATGGGCGCCTCGTGCAGAAAGAACTCGACAATGGCTTCCCGCGACGCCTCGTTCTCCAAATAGTCGAAAAAGGCGTGTTTTGCCAACCTATGGCGGGCACAGATGGAGCGCAGATACCCGATGAACTGCTCCGGCTCCGTCGGCACGTCTTCCGCGGAAACACCGGCCCGGTCTAGCTCAAACTTCTCCCAAGCCCGTTCGATTTCATTCCGGACGCGGATGATGAGCGGGTGGTACTGATTCTGCCCGGCACCTGGCCGAACCGGTGCGATCTCCTCCTCGTAGAGGAGCTGCAGCGTTCTCTGCACGTCGCGCAGCGCTGTAGGATCCCCTTGCTCGAACGCCCTCTGAAGGGACCCGAAGAGACGTTGCAGAAAATCGTCATAAATCCCCGGCGCTTCGGCAAAAAAAGCGTCGATATCGGACGATGCGATCAACCTCTGAAGATACTCGGAGAGATCCGTGCCCTTCGACCACTCGCTTTGGCTCACGTTACTCAAGCCGTTCTTTCGATCACCCATAGAAATCAGCATCTTTTCAGCCCAGCCCTTCCGCCGGTTGCGGGCGCTCTACCCACGCCGGCCATTGTTTCTCGATCACATGTCGATTATCTGGGACCGGTCGGCGTTCCGCGACCTACCGAACCAGGTAGGTTTTTGGAAAGGCCAAAAGTACTGGTGCTAACGGGCTGAATCCGACGAGGGCCTCGGTCTGCCAATCTAAGATGATGCCTCGGGCCCGCGGGAACAATCGTCGGCTGCATCTGACAGCATGGCTGTCACGGCCTCAACCGCCGCCGAATCGATGGCTTGTGCCAGGTCCGCCAGGCCGGCCCGCCGAGCCTCCGTGGCCAAATACTTAAGCGCGGGGAGGATGCAGGCCGCAGCCTGTTCCGGAGTCTCCTCGTCTTCTGTCGCTGGCCGACGCAGCGCCGCCATCAGGCAACGATCGCCGCCGGCGGCCGCCCTGCCCCGACCGCGACGTGCGGCCGGTCGACAACCCTTAGAACCGGGCCTTTGACCCCATTCTTCTTGCGCACTGCGTCCAGGATCTCGGTGCTGACAAGGCATTCGGCGGCCGCTACCACGTCGCCGTCAATTTCCTGCTCCGGTCCGAGAAACTCGATTGAGCACCCAGCCGCCCGGTAGGTTCGTGTCAGAACCGCGACCGGCGCCAGGATCACGTAGTAGGCGATATCGTTCCGAAGCCCAAATTCCAGGCATCCGAGCAACAATTCCGCGATGATGCGCCGCCGCAGGCGGGCCGGCATCTCTTGATCCACGCACAGCCGCGTCCCTTCCCAGACCCGCGGCGACTGCGGCAAAGGCCGCGTTGCGATCATATGGGGCCACAGCGTTTTCATCATGTACCGCTGGTCTGTCGGGATGAGCCTTGCGGCCCCCCGCGCTTCGCCCACCTCGTCCCGCCAGACGAGGTAAACCGCGGCCGGCGTATCGAACTGATCGTATTCCAAGCCGTTGTGGGTCGGGACGTCCCAACCGTGCCGGTCAACAAAGACTCGGTGGCGAAGCCGATGCTGCGCCACCAGCGCATCCCCATAGAGGTGGGAGGTCTCCCACGTCACACAGTCGATCACGTTCTGTCCCCTGCGATTCTACCTGAAGCAGGACAAAGACCAGCCGCTCGACTTAATAGGGTTCCCGTATAGGTCGAAATTCGGTCCTTGCAGGAGTACTTTCGGACCTGCGGGTTAAGGATGCCTGAAAGATAAAAGTCCGCCTAAATGAGCAGTGCCCCGGATATCCGCGACCTTTTAGAGCGCAATTAGGCCCAGACGGATGGCCTTCACCACGGCGGCAATGCGCGAGGTCACATTGAGCTTCGCCATGGCATTCTTTAGATGAAAGCTCGCGCCATGCTCGGAAATGCTCAGGATTACGCCGATTTCCCAGCTACTCTTGCCGTTGGCACACCATTGCAAGCACTCCCGCTCCCGCGGCGTGAGCCTGACAGGAGCGGCCTTCCCCTCTAGGTGCGAATGGAGGCCGGCGTAAACGGTATGAAACTGAACCGCCAGCGCCTGAAGCGTGTGCTTGTGGCTCTCAGCATCGGTATTGTCCGTGTCACTTGCCAACGCGATCGCGCTCGTACTGCCCATCGGCCCGTGCAATGGAATCGATAGGCCGGCCTTCAAGCCCGCACCGCGGGCTTCTTCCATGAATCGCGCCTGTTTCTTCGTTACATCGGCAATCTCTGGCAACTCCTCCCAGGTGAAAGGGCCGCGTGATACGAAGAGGTGCTGGGTCGAAGGGTCGATCCGCTCGTACTGGCGCTCAAAATAGTGCTTTACCCAATCTTCGGGATAACTGACCAGGAAACCCGGCATCTCCGGCCGATTGTGGGAACCGCTCGTCAAATCGGCGTAAGCGATTTTGGTGAAACCGTACTGGGAGGTCGCCCGCTCGAACATGCCGACCAACTCGGGCGGCGTCCGCGCCTTGTTCGATACCTGTATGAAATCCGAGATCCGCATGCGACGAATTCAGGTCAAAGCTCCCTACCGATCATTCTAGAGAAAGTTCCGCCGCCGCGATACGCTCTGCCCATTCGTTTCGGAGTTGGTGCCGCCGGGCGGATTAGTCCGATCGTGACCGCCGCGGAAAAACGTGCGCGACCGCGGCAAACCGACCCGAAGGTATCGGGTCACCGGCAACAACCGCCGGTCGGCAGCCTACTCTAGGGTAGAAGATCTAAGCAGCAGATGCCGCAACGAACCCCGCGCTCAACCTCTCACCCGACCCGGCGTCGAACAGGAACCCGCGATCGAGCGGAAAGCGCACCGCCACCGTACTATCGAAATCGACGTCGTATTCCTTCGGCATTTTAACCGAAAGGCTCTCTTCGCCCACGTTGATTGTGACCAGGGTCACGTCGCCGGTCAGCTCGGCTGCATATACCGTGGCATCGAATAGCCCCTGCCCTGGGTCGACGACTTGAGCGTCCTCCGGCCGGAAGCCCATCATGGCATCTCCGGAGGCCAACGCACCGCCCCCGTCGGCCGCCACGGGCAAACTGACCTCGTGGCTCTCGAACCGGTTGCCCTCAATGCGTCCCCTCAGGAAGTTCATCGGCGGTGAACCCATGAAGCCGGCAACGAACATGTTGGCCGGATTGTCATAGACGTCGCGTGGCGTACCGATCTGCTGCAACACCCCGTGATCCATAATCGCCACGCGATGCGCCAGCGTCATCGCTTCGACCTGATCGTGTGTGACATAGACTGTCGTCACGCCGAGCTCGTGCTGCATATGCTTGAGCTCCGCGCGCATGTAGCCACGGAGCTTGGCATCCAGGTTCGACAGCGGCTCGTCCATCAGGAACGCCGATGGCCGCCGCACGATTGCCCGGGCCAACGCCACCCGTTGGCGCTGCCCGCCCGAAAGCTGACGCGGATAGCGTCCCAACAACTCTTCCATGTGGACCTGCGCGGCCGCATCGCGAACGGCGGCGTCCCGCTCAGCCGGTGGGACCTTCCGCACCTTGAGCGGAAAGCCGATATTCTCGGCCACGGTCTTGTGCGGGTAGAGCGCGTAGGACTGAAACACCATCGCAATATCGCGATACTTCGGCAGCACCTCTGTCATGTCCGTATCGCCGAGCAACACCTGCCCCGCGTCGGCCACCTCCAATCCGGCGATGATCCGCAGCCCGGTCGTCTTGCCGCAGCCTGAAGGCCCCAGCAAAACCAAGAACTCACCGGGCGCCACGTCGATATTGAGATCCTTGACGACGTGGTTCGAGCCGAACCACTTGTTCAGCCCCCGGATGGAAAGAGCTTGCGCCCGCCCGACCTGGGGCGGTGTCTCTTGTTTGATATCGGCCACGCTCATCCCTTCACTGCCCCCAACAGTACACCCTTTGAGATGAAGCGCTGCAGCAACAGCGCCATCAGGATGACCGGCACGATCATGATGATGATCACGACACACATCGACCACCACAAAATGCCCTTTTCGCCGCCGTTCATCGCGGCCACCAGGATCGGCATGGTCTGTGCGTTCGTCGTGGAGAGGAACAACGCCAGCACGTACTCGTTCCATGACAGGATCAGGACCAGCAGGGTCGTCGCGGCCAGTCCCGCCCGCGCCAGTGGAATAACGATCTCATAAAAGACGGTCATGCGGGACGCGCCGTCTAGCTGCGCACTCTCCTCGAGATCGACCGGGATGCTGGCGAAGAAATCGTGCATCAACCAGACGACGATCGGCAGGTTGACGACCGTGTACGTCAGGATGAGGGCAAAATGCGTGTCGAGCAGGCGCACGCTTTGAAACATCATATAGATGGGAACGACCGTCACGACGGGCGGCAGGATGCGCTGCGAGATCATCCAGAACAGAATGTCCCCGTTCCCGACCCGGCGTTTGAAATAGCGTCCTAGGCTGCGCGCCAACAGCACGAACAGCGCCACCGCCACTGCGACGGCGATCCGCCAATCGACGCCCCAAACGCCGACGAGGACGACCGTGGCGATCAACAGCAGGACGAACACCAATATGTTGCCGAATTTCGGCTTGTACTCCATCCGCGCCAGAGCGTAGGCCGCCATGCTGCCGACGAACACGCAAAGCACGGTCGAAAACGACGCGACGATGACGGAGTTTCGGTAGGGCTTTAGCGTTTCGGCCAAGGGCGACTGGGCGCTGGTGTCCAGCAAGTCGCGCCATGCATGGAGGCTCGGTACAAAGTCAACCCAAGGGATGTATGCCGGTCCACTGTTAACGTCGATCGGCAGTTTCAGCGACGTCACGACGATCCAGTAGATCGGGAACAGTACGAAGGCGGACCAGATCAGGAGAACTGCGTAGACGACGATCTTCCCGCCGGCCGACATCTCACCGATCCGCGTCGGCTCGAAGAAGCGCTTAATGGGCGACCCCGCCGACGTCTGGTTATTCGGAATGGCCAACGTCATGTGTGCACGGCCCTACGTCTCAATACCACCAGGTTGAAGTACGAAACGCAGAGGACAACCGTCACGAACAACAGCAGATAAGACACCGCTGCCGACTGCGAGAAGTCCAGCGCGCGCCACGCGAAGAACGCGTGGAGGGTCATCGACTCCGTGGCTATGCCCGGTCCGCCTGAGGTCATGATGTTCGGCAAATCGACGAGCTTGAATGCTTCGATCACCCGAATCAGCATGACCGTCGCCGCCACCGGCACGATCTGCGGCCAAGTGATCTCCCGAAAGATCTGCCAACTGCTGGCCCCGTCGACATGTCCGGCCTCGACCAGATCGCGCGAAACATTTTCGAGCGCGGCCAAGAGGATGACGAAGATGAACGGAATCCATTGCCAGGAATCGCCGATAATGATGAAGATCCGTGCGGCCCATGGATCCGCCCCCCAGGCGAAATCACCCAGACCGACCAACTGCCAGACGGGAGAGAACGGCCCCTTTGTCGTGTCGGCCAGCATACGGAAGCC